>JAEEGL010486334.1_pt1 | contig 35596 bp, 22 predicted proteins | sample 9134231 | NCBI WGS metagenome assembly JAEEGL01 (sample SAMN16246548, study PRJNA631951) | gut metagenome | biome: gut microbiome; feature: rumen; material: fiber-attached | host: Bos | place: Iran: Karaj | collected 2018-10
AGGCTCATTTGACTACCTTATTTTTCGCCAGCGAAGCCGAGTGAATGGCTAAGAATTTTGTTTGACCGAACTGCGAACCGATTCCGGGGTTCGCAGTAGACCCAAAATTCGTGCCATCACTCGGTTCGCCCACTTTCAACTTGCCACTTGCAACTTGCCACTTGCAACTTGCAACTTTCAACTTGCCACTTGCTATTTGTCATTTTTACGCTGTTGCTTTTTGCCGCGAGCGGGTATATAATGACAAAAGGGTTTTTCTGAACCCGCGGAGGTATTTTTTATGTATGCGATAGGTAACGATCACTCAGCTATCGAGCTGAAAAACATCATTAAAAAGCATCTGGAAGACAGAGGCATCGAAGTGAAGGACTTTGGGACCAATTCGCCCGAATCATGCAACTACGCGATATACGGCGAAGCTGTTGCCAACGCCGTCGCTTCCGGCGAGTGCGAGCGCGGGATCTGCATATGCGGGACAGGCATAGGCATTTCCATTGCCGCAAACAAAGTAAACGGCATAAGAGCTTGCGCATGCTCGGAACCGTTCTCGGCAAAGCTTTCAAAACAGCACAACGATTCGAACGTGCTCTGCTTCGGAGCGAGAGTTGTCGGATCGGAACTGGCGAAAATGATCGTCGACGCCTGGATCGACGCAGAATTCGAAGGCGGAAGACATCAGGGCAGGATCAATTACTTTAAAGAAATTGAACGCAAAAACAGAGAAAAATAAATTGGAGGAATCATCTATGGACAAGCTCAGACTGCTTGAGTTACAGAAGCAAGCGACTATCATCCGTAAGTACATTATTGATGAAGTCTTTTCCGCAAATTCGGGACATCCCGGCGGATCGCTCTCATGTACGGACATTTTTACCACGCTCTATTTTGAAGAGATGCGCGTCGATCCTAAAAACCCTAAATGGGCTGACAGGGATCGATTTGTACTTTCTAAAGGTCACTGCGCACCGGCACTTTACGCCACACTGGCCTGCAAAGGCTTCTTCCCGGAAGAGGATCTTAAGACGTTCCGCCGCATTGACAGCTACCTTGAAGGGCATCCGAGCATGAATTACGTGCCTGGCTGCGATATGTCCACCGGTTCTCTCGGACAGGGCATCTCTACCGCGGTCGGCATGGCTCTCGCCGGAAAGATCGATAAGAAAGACTACCGCGTGTACTCTATCCTTGGCGACGGCGAACTTGAAGAAGGCCTCGTTTGGGAAGCGGCAATGGCTGCTGCTCATTACAAGCTTGATAATCTGTGCGCATTCGTTGACTTCAACGGCCTGCAGATCGACGGAAATATTACCGACGTCATGAATCCCACGCCTATAGCAGATAAATTCCGCGCATTTGGCTGGAACGTTATTGAGACCGACGGTCACGATATCGAGGGACTTAAAGCCGCTATGGAACTTGCAAAACGCTGCAAAGGCAAACCCACTATGGTCGTTTGCTATTGCCACAAAGGCCACGGCGTTTCGTTCATGGAAGATAATTACGGCTGGCACGGCAAAGCGCCGAACCAGGAGCAGAGAGACCAGGCAATCGCGGAACTTGACGCGACTCTTGCCGGAATCGAAGCCGAGATCGCAAAGGTTAAGGAGGCTTGATTATAATGGGAAAAGTAGCAACAAGAGAAGCGTACGGCAACGCTCTGGCTCAGTACGGTGCAGATGAAAGGATAATCGTCCTTGACGCCGACCTGTCCAAATCCACCAAAACCGATACTTTCAAGAAGGTTTTTCCTGAAAGACATTTCAATATGGGTATCGCCGAAGCCGATATGATGTGCGTGGCAGCCGGTCTGGCTACCTGCGGTAAGATCGTTTTCGCAAGCACGTTCGCTATTTTCGCCGCTGAGCGCGCATGCGAGCAGATCAGAAACTCCATCTGCTATCCTAAACTTAACGTCAAGATCTGCGCCACTCACGCCGGACTTACGGTAGGTGAGGACGGCGCTTCGCACCAGTGTGTAGAGGACCTGGCCGTAATGCGTGCCCTTCCTAATATGACTGTTATCAGCACCTGCGACGAGATCGAAACGAACCGCGCCATTAAGGCAGCCATCGACTACAACGGACCGGTTTATATCCGTCTCGGCAGACTCGGCGTTGAAGCTGTTCACGGCGAAGATTTCAAGTTCGAGATCGGCAAAGGCGTTCAGGTCAGAGACGGAAATGACGTAACGCTCGTTGCCACCGGTCTGATGGTACAGGAATCCCTTAAAGCTGCTGAAATACTGGCAGGCAAGGGGATCAATGCGAGAGTCGTTGACATCCACACCATCAAACCCATTGACACCGAACTGCTCGTAAAGTGCGCAAAAGAGACCGGCCTGATCGTTACCGTCGAAGAGCATAATATTGCCGGCGGCCTGGGCGGCGCTGTATGCGAAGCACTTTCACAGAATTATCCTTGCAAAGTTAAAATGATCGGCGTCCAGGAGAAGTTCGGTAAATCCGGTACTCCCGCTGCGCTGCTCGAGAAATACGGCCTTACCGCTGAGCAGATCGCTGAAAAAGTGATCGAGGCTAAAGGCTGATCAACCGTCAGGAGGATGTAATATGGGAAACAGAAAAAAACTCTCAATGGACGGCAATACCGCTGCGGCACACGTCAGCTATGCGTTTACCGAAGTTGCTGCCATCTATCCGATCACCCCGTCCAGCGTTATGGCTGAACTTACCGACTCCTGGTCGGCAACGGGTCTTAAGAACATTTTTGGCGATAAAGTAAAAGTCGTTGAGATGCAGTCTGAAGCCGGTGCCGCAGGTGCCGTTCACGGAAGCCTTGCGTCAGGCGCGCTCACTACGACTTACACCGCTTCTCAGGGTCTGCTTCTTATGATCCCGAACATGTACAAGATCGCAGGCGAACTTCTGCCGAACGTTATCCACGTTTCCGCAAGATGCGTAGCTTCCCACGCGCTCAACATTTTCGGCGATCATTCAGACGTTTACGCCTGCCGCCAGACCGGTTACGCGATGCTTGCCGAATCCAATCCTCAGGAAGTAATGGACCTCGGCGCAGTCGCGCATCTGTCCACTATTAAAGGCAGAGTTCCGTTCCTCAACTTCTTCGACGGCTTCCGCACTTCTCACGAGATCCAGAAGATCGAAGTATGGGACTACGACGTGCTCGATAAAATGATCGATAAAGACGCTGTGGCAGCGTTCAGGGCAAGGGCTCTTAATCCCGAGCATCCGGTCCTTCGCGGCAGCGCCGAGAACGGCGACATCTTCTTCCAGCACAGAGAAGCCTGCAACAAATATTACGAAGCGCTTCCGGCAATCGTAGAAGAGTATATGAACAAGGTCAATGCCGAGATCGGTACCGATTACAAACTGTTCAACTACTATGGCGCTCCCGATGCAGAACGCGTCATTATCGCAATGGGCAGCATCTGTGATGTTGCCGAAGAAGTGATCGATTACATGAACGCCGCAGGCGAAAAAGTCGGTCTCATCAAAGTCCGTCTGTACCGTCCGTTCTGTGCCGATAAACTGCTTGAAGCGATTCCGAAGACCGTTAAAAAGATCGCGGTACTTGACCGAACGAAAGAGCCCGGATCGCTCGGCGAACCGCTCTACCTCGACGTCGTTACCGCACTTGCCACAAAGGGCATTAACTGCATTAAAGTCGTCGGCGGCCGCTACGGACTCGGTTCAAAAGACACGCCTCCGTCCTCGATCTTTGCCGTATACGAAAACCTCGCTAAAGACGAGCCCAAGGCCGGCTTCACGATTGGGATCGTTGACGACGTAACCGGAAAATCTCTTGATGAGAAACCGGCTCCCGATACTTCTCCCGCCGGAACGATCTCCTGCAAATTCTGGGGTCTGGGCGGCGACGGTACCGTCGGTGCTAATAAAAACTCTATCAAGATCATCGGCGACCATACCGATAAATTCATTCAGGCTTACTTCCAGTATGACTCGAAGAAGACCGGCGGTGTGACGATCTCGCACCTTCGCTTCGGCGATAAACCGATCAAATCTTCGTATTATATCAATAAGGCGAACTTTGTGGCATGCCATAATCAGGCGTACCTTAATAAGTACGATATCGTAAGCGATATCAAGCCGGGCGGAACGTTCCTGCTTGACTGCCAGTGGAGCGGAGAAGAGCTCGATAAGCATCTGCCTGCAGCCGTGAAGAAATATATCGCTGAAAACGGCATCAATTTCTATACGATCAACGCTACTTCAATCGCTATCAATAAGATCGGTAACGCAAAGGTAAAGAATACCGTACTGCAGTCCGCGTTCTTCGCTCTGGCAAAGATCCTTCCGAAGGATGAAGCGATCGAGTACATGAAGAAGATGGCCTATAAGTCCTACATTAAGAAGGGCCAGGCAATGGTAGATCTTAACTACAATGCTATTGACGCCGGCGCTGACGCTTTCGTGAAAGTTGACGTACCGGAGAGCTGGAAGTTCAGCGCTCCCGACGCTCCTGCAAAAGCCGCTGTAAGCGAACGCAAAGACCTCGAGAAATTCGTCAATACCGTTGTCACTCCTGTCGGAGAGATGAAGGGCGACAGCCTGCCCGTATCCGCATTTACGGATTACGTTGACGGCACCTTCCCGCAGGGCGCTTCCGCTTTCGAAAAACGCGGCGTCGCCGTATTCGTTCCGGAGTGGAATCCTGATAAGTGCGTACAGTGCAACACCTGTGCTTACGTTTGCCCGCACGCTACGATCCGTCCGTTCGCGATGAACGAGGAAGAGGCCGCTAAAGCTCCCGCTTCCACGAAGTTTGCCGCTAAGATGATCGGTAAAGGCTGCGAAGGCTTTAAGTACACTATGGCAGTTTCGCCTCTCGACTGTATGGGCTGCGGCGTATGCGTTAAAGCATGCCCTGTAGTGAAGACCGCCGAGAAGAAGGCCGCTGCAGCAGGCGAGAAAGTAGATCCTGCAAACGTGCCTCTTCGCATGGTCGCTCAGGCTACACAGGCAGATCAGCAGGCCGCGTTCGACTATGCTGTCGCTAACGTATCCAAGAAAGAGATTCCTTTCGCTGAGAATACCGTTAAAGGCAGCCAGTTCAACCAGCCGCTGCTTGAATTCTCCGGCTCCTGCGCAGGCTGTGCAGAGACTTCTTACGCACGCCTTGTAACTCAGCTGTTCGGTGAAAGAATGTACATCTCCAACGCTACGGGCTGCTCTTCTATCTGGGGCGGCAGCGCGCCTGCGACTCCTTACACTGTTAATAAAGACAGCGGACGCGGACCCGCATGGGCAAACTCGCTGTTCGAGGACAACGCAGAGCACGGCCTTGGTATTGCGCTCGGCCAGAAGACGATTAGAAACCGCCTTATCGGCTACGTTAAAGAGCTGCGCGAAGGTGTAACTGACGAGAACAAACTCGCCGTTATCGACGCGTACCTCAACACTGTCGACGACGGAAAAGCCAATCAGAAGGCTGCGGACGAACTTGTCGCGATGCTCGAAAACTGCGGCTGCGATAATCCTCTTCGCGCAAAGATCCTTGCCGATAAGCAGTATCTCGCAAAGAAATCCATCTGGATCTTCGGCGGCGACGGCTGGGCTTACGACATCGGTTTCGGCGGACTTGACCACGTTATCGCTTCCGGCGAGGACGTAAACATCTTCGTATTCGATACCGAAGTTTACTCCAATACCGGCGGCCAGGCTTCCAAAGCCTCCAGACTCGGCCAGGTAGCTCAGTTTGCCGCTGCAGGTAAGGAAGTGGGCAAGAAGAGCCTTTCCGAGATCGCTATGTCCTACGGCTATGTTTACGTGGCTCAGGTGGCAATGGGCGCCGATCAGAATCAGACGATCAAGGCTCTCGTTGAAGCTGAAGCTTATCACGGCCCGTCGATCATCATCGGTTACGCACCCTGCGAGATGCACGGCGTAAAGGGCGGCATGGGCAATTGCCAGCTTGAGATGGAGCGTGCGGTCAATGCCGGTTACTGGCAGATGTTCCGCTACAATCCTGCTCTTCGCGCTGAAGGTAAGAATCCTCTTACCATTGACAGCAAAGAACCCACCGCAAGCTACCGCGATTTCATCACTTCCGAAACGCGTTACAGCCGCCTGATCCAGTCCTTCCCGGACAGAGCGGAAGTCCTGTTCGCAAAGGCAGAGAACGATGCGAAGGCACGCTACGAGCGTCTTAAGAAGATGTCCGCGCTTTACGAATGATATTGACCGGCGCCGCGCAAAGCGGCGGAATAATTGACAAATCACCTCTTGAGGTGTAAGATTTAAGCAGGCTGGCCGCCAGGGCCGGTCTGCTTGATTTTATAAAAGGAAGCGAATATTTGATGACCAAGATCGATATAATTTCCGGGTTCCTTGGCGCCGGAAAGACTACACTTATAAAGAAACTTATATCCGAAGCGTACGCCGGACAAAAAGTCGTCCTGATAGAGAACGAGTTCGGAGAGATCGGTATAGACGGCGGATTTATGAAGGACGCCGGTATAGAAATCACCGAGATGAATTCCGGCTGCATCTGCTGCAGCCTCGTCGGAGACTTCGGAGAAGCACTCGAAAAAGTAATTGACAGCTTCAGCCCCGACCGCATCGTGATAGAACCTTCCGGCGTCGGAAAGCTCAGCGACGTTGTCCGCGCGGCATCTAAAGTTGAGAGCGAAAATGTGAAGATAAATGCCAGATGCGTTGTCGCGGACGTAGGTAAAGCGAAGGTCTATATTAAGAACTTTGGTGAGTTTTATAACAACCAGATCGAGACCGCTACCTGCATCATTCTAAGCCGTACGCAGAACGTTTCCCAGGAGAAACTTGATGCTGCACTTGAACTCATTCGCGAACATAATAAAGAAGCTGTAATCATAACGACGCCCTGGGATCAGCTCGACGGAAAGGCGATATTGAACGCGATGGAGCAGGGGGACAGAGATCTTGCAAAAGAGCTGATGGATGAGGAGGACGTCTGCCCTGTATGCGGCCACCATCATCATGATGACGACGATGACGAGGATGAGCATGAACACCACCATCATCACCACGACCACGACGATGACGATGATGACGACGAATGCTGCCACCACCATCACGACGATGATGATGATGAAGAGGACGAGCATGAACATCACCACCACCATCACGACGATGATGACGATGACGAAGATGAGCATGAACATCACCACGATCACGACGAAGACGAGCATGAACACAATCATCACCATCACCACCATCATCACGGCCACGATGCGGATGAGATATTCACGAGCTGGGGCGTAAACACCGCGAAGAAATTTACGACTGAGCAGATAGAAACGATCCTTACCGGACTTGACAGCGGCGAATACGGACAGATATTAAGGTCCAAGGGCATTGTCAGCGGCGCGGACGGAACGTGGATCTATTTCGACTACGTGCCCGAAGAACACGATATCAGAACGGGAAGCCCGGATATCAACGGCAAACTCTGCGTGATCGGCGCCGAGCTTAAAGAAGATAAACTTAATACTCTTTTTGGAGTGTGATATAAATGACAACGGAAGTACCGGTATTCATGTTCAACGGATTTCTGGATTCCGGAAAAACGACTTTCATACAGAGCATACTTGAAAACCCGGAATTCTCTAACGGGATCCCTACGCTGCTCGTGCTGTGCGAAGAAGGGGAGAAAGAATACCATCCCGAACGCTTTGCCAGCGGAAAGGTCACTTTTTATAACGTAGAGAACGAGGAAGACCTCGAACCTTACCCACTTGAAAAAGCACGCAAGGCGGCAAATGCGGAGCGCGTTATAGTAGAGTATAACGGCATGTGGCAGCTTTCCTCTTTCATATACGCGATGCCTGAGCAGTGGATAATCGCGCAGGAAATGACCTTCGCCGATGCTGCGACTTTCCCCGTGTTTAACGTGAACATGCGCAATCTCGTTGTAGATCAGATCCAGAATACCGACTGTGTCACGTTCAGGAACCTCGAACCGGACTCCGACGTCATCCCTGTATTGCACGAAATATGCAGAGCGATACAGAGAGGCGTTGACATCGTTTACAAATTCAATGACGGCACCGAAAAAGTTGACGACGTCATTGACCCGCTGCCGTACGACCTCGAAGCACCGATAGTAGAGATCCCGGACAACGCATACGGCCTGTGGTACGCCGAGATGATGCAGTTCCCGGAGAAGTACGATAAGAAAAAATACCGCTTTAAAGGGTTCGTGGGCAAGGACGGAAGTCTGCGCAGGGATGAGTTTTTTGTCGGCCGCCACGTAATGTCCTGCTGCGTCAACGACATTCAGTACGCCGGTATGCTGGCCCGCTGGAGCAAGGCCCAGATCCTGAAAACGGCTGACTGGGTCATTGTCGAGGCCGATCTCGTAATGGAGAAAAACCGCGTTTACCGCGCTAAAGGTCCGGTGCTGACTGTTACGGGACTAGTGCGTACGAGCGAACCGCAATATAAAGTCGTAACTCTGGCCGGTACTCCTGCCGACGTGTGATACTAATAACGTCTGACCGAATTCTGAAGGCTCTCCGGAAGCTTTGAACGCAATTTCTTCCAGCCGGGACATACCGTTTCCATCGCGTTCAAAAACTCCGAACTGCCCGGCTCTCCGCAAAGCAGTGAGAAACCGTAAGCCGCGGCGAAAGTGACCGCATCTTTATCTGAATAAGTGAGCGAGCGTGAAAATGTTAATTCGTTTTTGCGCTCGTTTTTACTTACTATTACAGTTTTCATATGGCGGAAGCGGATATCCGGCATGGCTGATTCGCAGAGCATAGCGGGTGCGTGGGTGTGGAACATGCGGGTAAATACGGCTTTGGTCAATGTTTCAAACTCAGCCTCGGTACGTTTTCCGGCATCGTTCGCTCCCGTACCGTTCTTCCTCGCTTCTTCGTGCGCGGCGATCCATTCGGAATTATCGGCAATAAATTTATCTGTCTGTGCGCTGCCGTACGATTCGGGGACGATCACCCGAAGCCCGGTATTATCAAATCTCATAACGGGCTTTTTATACCCCTTATGCGAGGTCACAGTGTAATTAACCGTCGTATTGCCAATAAGTGTGCTGCTTCTGTACCGGATCAATTCATTTACTCCTCTAATGCAAAAGAGCCGCTTCTCACTGATGTTCGAAGTGACTCTTTTCAGAACATGGCGCTGGTCTCGAACACCCGGCACTGCCGAAATTCGGATTTGCGTCATCCAGTGGATTATCAGGGACTTGAACCCCGGACCGATCGGTTATGAGCCGACTGCTCTGACCAACTGAGCTAATAATCCGTGAAAGTCGGGATGACAAGATTTGAACTTGCGGCCTCTGCGTCCCGAACGCAGCGCTCTACCAAACTGAGCCACATCCCGTACGGTCTGCGATGATACCATAAGGAAAAGATAAAGTCAAGCACTTTTTGATCGCATATTTCCGCGCATATTTCACTTGCGCGAAAGGCGCAAATAATGTATGATTCTATTCGTGGCAAAAAGCCCGAAAGTGTGAAATAAAATGAATATACTTAAATCCTTTAACGAAAAATATTTTGATGAATCTTCCGGTCACAGACATTTCAGATTAAGACGCGTAATAAGCATCCTGCTTGCGTTCATATGTGGCTGTACGGCCGCGTTCGCTTCATTGGACGCAGCCGCTGCAGATGCATCAGGTTCTAATGATTATACTGTAAAGTTCTCGGAAGATTTTGAGAATTGCACTATCGTAAATGAATACGTTAATTCTGTTGATAATACAAATATCAACTATTTTTCACCGGACAGCCTGATCTACGTTGAGGGAAGTCTGGGGTCGATCTCGGGGCACAGGTCGCTCCGTCTCTATAATTGTGACCTGCGCTGGTGGGGATTTACGGGGATCGAAGACGATTCCTTCAGGTTCGGCTTCTCTATTAAAGTTGGCCGTAATTTTAATAATGAGATGCGTATCATCCTCACTACACGCGCTGCTACTTCTACCACAGATGCAGACGGAGGCACTTTGCTTACGATCCGGACGAATCAGAACGGAAACACGATCCTTCTGGGCGCTGATGAATCATTTCTGTTTGAACTGAAAAAAGACACAGTTTATCGCATTACTGTGGATATGACCAGAGGAACTAACTCGTGCTCTTTATTTGTGAACGGAGAACGCACCGGTCCTGATTTTAAGTTCAGGACTAACATTTACGGTATGGCAGGCCTGAGATTTTATATACCGGTAATCGAAACGTCACTTGAACTTGCTTCTCCGACCGCGCTCAGTTCCGAAACGGCATATAACTCTCCGTCTGACGGCGAAGGAATTGACGTCACCGCTACTCCCGGACCGGCAGCGCCGTTTACCGGAACGGCCGTAACAGACGGGTCAGGGGAAACGTTGTCCACGCCTTCTGCTTCCGCTGAAGCACTTCCTTCCGCGACAGAACTTCCGGAGCCATCATACGATAATACCGTGCTGGTCGACGATATCTTCATCAGTACCAAAGGGCGCGACTATCCGCAGAAATATTCGATCCAGGCTCCCGGTAAAATGCCGGATATTGAATATAGCGAAGAAGCTCCTTCGAAAAAAGTGCGTGTTTTCGTAAATACAAAAGAAATAGATATGTCCAAGGCGTACATTACGGAGAATACGGTCTACATTTCTGCCGAACAGTTCTTAAAAGGGCTTTCCATCGATTATAATTACGATAAAAATGAACATGTTCTAACTATATCGACAAATAAAATTAGAGTTACCGCGCACGTTCCCGGGAACGAGATCTCGCTGAACGGACAGAATCTTACCCTTAAATATCCTGTACGGACGATAGACGACGTAATAATGATCTCTCCAAACTTTATAAACGAAGTGTTTAACGTTAAAGTATGGTGGGACCGCGATGCTCAGCTGCTCGTAATCACGTCCGGAAATCAGAAAAACGACGGGATACTAAGGATCGTCGGCGATAAGTTTTTCATGAACGGCGAGCCGTATTACGAGATCAGTTTTAATAAATTCGATCTGTTTTATCAGCTCTGGGCAGTCTATTCCAACGATGCTTCTTATCCTTCTGATGCTTTCCGCGATGAAGCCGCCGAGAAAGCGCTAAAGCAGCTGCACGACGCAGGGTTCAGATCCATCCGCGTTTTCTGTACGGCGAACGTTCCGGACCTGATGTATAATCTTAAGACGAAATTAAATTATTACGAGACGATGGACAAGATGTTTGACCTGTGCGATAAATACGACATCAAGATCGTCGCGTGCATGGGACTCATTTCGGATAATTTTGTTGTCAAACAAAACATTGAAGGGTACGGGCTGGTCAATAAAAAAGAAACGAAGCTTGACCTCGTGGCGTATGCGGAATCTGAATCGAGAACGCTGCTCGCACAATATATCAAAGAATTCGTTGACCGCTATAAAGCGCGGAAGACCATATTGATGTACGAAATAGTTAACGAAGGGAATTTAGAGGCGGATATCGGTAATACTGTCAGTAAGGTATGCTATTCTCTCGGGCAGCTTGCAGACTTTTATAAATTCTGCGCGGATACTATTAAAGCCGCTGACGGGCAGCGCGTCGTTACTACTGGCGATGCCGCGCTGAGGATCGCACAGTACCATCTTTTTGAAGGCACTATGGCCGGGAAATCCGAAGATGACTGGACGACTGATACCGTTTCCGAGCGTCTTTACGCCCTGTCTTTGCTTAACTTCGGCACCGACGTTATCAGCTCGCATACTTACGGGCTCGGCAGGGTCGATTCGCAGCTTTTCTATATGGAGGAGGACGGCACTGTCACGTATTATGACTACGATTACCTGATGAAAGAGGCCGCTAAGCTCGGAAAGCCTTTGTATGTCGGAGAGGCTCAGGTATTGACCGGGCCCGCAGGCTCTAATTACTCGAAAGACGCGAAAGCATATTTAAATAAGCTGATAAACGCCGGCGTGCAGCTCACTCACTGGTGGACTTTCAGATCCGACAGGCAGGGGTTCAACGATGATTTCAGCTGGAGGAACGACGAAGGTGAAATATTCGACGTCATGAAAGAAGCAAACGCAAGCTTGAAAGAAAAATACGTTGTCAACGGCGTTGTTGCGGAGAATTCGTTCCTTGCCGGCTGGGAAGGTGACGTTGAGATTATTGACACCGATAAAATAGTCAGCGGCGTAAAAGCGCCGAAGGAGACAAGCAATTTTGACGCTCTGAAATGGACGCTGATCGTTGCCGGCGCACTCATCGCCATTTGTGTAGGTGTCGTAATTCTGTTCAGGCGCAGAATGAAACACGGGACTTGATAATTTTTGAGAGACAATGAACGAAGAACAGGCTTTTTTAACTAAACCGCTCGTGCTGGCATACGTGGGTGACGCTGTTTTTGAACAGTACGTACGTCTGCGCCTTGTAGGCGGGAAATATAAGGACGCTCACGACCTTCATATGAAGTCGGTCAGGTACGTTAAAGCATCGGCTCAGGCGATGATGGTAAAGCAACTCGAAGAGCTCCTCACCGGGCGCGAGAAAGACGTTGTCAGATTCGGCAGGAACGCGCATACGAATACTGTGCCTAAAAATGCGGACATTATGGAATACCATGCCGCGACCGGGTTTGAGGCGCTTATAGGATATCTTAAACTGTCAGGCCAGGAAGAACGGCTTGGTACGATCATGGATAGAGCATTTGAGATCGCCGATGCCGTTGAACTTGAGAGGGATTAATTATGGTTAATACGGATAATAAAGAGTTCAGGAAAAATAAAGCTGAGAAACCGGAACAGCTCGATTCTGAGCAGAACGGTTCTGAAATCATATACGGCCGGAATTCGGTGATGGAAGCGCTGAAATCCGAGATAAGTATAAATAAGATAATCGTGTGCCGTGAGGATGATAACGGCAGGCTGAAGGCTATCGAAGCGCTCGGGCGGCAGAAGAAAATAATCGTCCAGTACAGAACGAGAAAAGAAATCGACGCCATTATCCTTAAACAGACGGGTGAGAAAAACGTTAATCATCAAGGGGCGCTGGCATATATTGCCGCCGCCGAATACGCCGAGCCGGAAGATATAATTAATAATGCGAAGGAGCGCGGAGAAAGCCCGTTCGTATTAGTACTCGACGGTATACAGGATCCGCATAATCTCGGCGCAATAATACGTACCGCAGATGCCGTTGGGGCGCACGGGGTCATAATTCCAAAAAGGCGTTCGTGCGCGCTTACCGGTGCAGTCTCAAAAACGTCCGCCGGCGCGCTGGCTCACGTTCCGGTCGCGCGGGTGTCAAATATCGTACAGACGCTGGATTATCTTAAAGAGCAGGGGCTGTGGGTAGCAGGCACGGATCTAACCGGAGAAACAGAATTCTTCAACGCTAAACTTAACGGGCCGCTGGCGCTCGTGATAGGTAGCGAAGGCAACGGAATGGCGGAGCTGACCAGAAAAAACTGCGATTTCGTATTGACCATACCGATGAAAGGGCAGGTCACGTCGCTCAACGCGTCTGTCGCGGCCGGCGTCGTAATGTATGAGATATTCAGGCAGCGCACTGCTGAATTGACCCGTTGACGCCTGTTCTAAACCATTATAGTTTTATTTTTCGTGATACATAATGCTTAAAGAAAACCTATCTGAAGTTTTAAATAAAGAACAATACGAGGCTGTTACGTACGGCGACGGGCCACTGCTCGTGCTCGCGGGCGCAGGCAGCGGTAAGACGCGCGTACTAACGTACAGATATGCTTATCTCGTGAATGAGCGCTACGTGAACCCGTACAATATCCTCGCCATCACCTTTACGAATAAAGCCGCGGGCGAGATGAAAACACGTATCGGCGCGCTTCTCGGGGAAAGTATCCTGAGCCCCTGGATAGGCACTTTTCACGCCTGCTGCGGAAAGATCCTGCGCCGGAATGCCGCGCTGCTCGGTTACGATCCGCATTTTACTATATATGCCGAATCCGAATCACTCGAAACGGTAAAAGCGGCTATAAAGCATCTGAATCTCGACGATAAACTATACCCGCCGAAGATGCTAAGAGCGCTTATCGGGAAATTTAAAGACCGCATGCAGACGCCGCAGGACGTTATGAGCGAAGCGGAAACGTACGATCAGAGGATAAACGCGAAAGTATATGCCGAATATCAGAATATTCTAAAAAAAAGCAACTGTATGGACTTTGACGACATGATCCTTTATACGGTTAAGCTTTTAGAAGAGAATCCTGACGTACTTAACTATTACCGCGGACTTTTCCGGTATATACTCGTCGACGAATATCAGGACACAAATAAGGTGCAGGACAGGCTCGTAAATATACTCGCGGGGGCAAACGGAAACCTCTGCGTGGTGGGTGACGACGACCAGAGCATATACAGCTTCAGAGGCGCTGAAGTCGACAATATTCTTAATTTCGAGCATCGCCATCCGTCTGCTAAAGTGATCAAGCTCGAGCAGAACTACCGTTCGACCGGCAGCATCCTTAAGATCGCAAACGATTTAATAAAGAAAAACATTCGCCGCACAGGTAAGAAGTTATGGACGAGCTCCGGCCAGGGAGCTAAGGCAGTTTGCTGCATGGCGCAGGATCATAATGAAGAAGCGGAATTTATTTCGGCGGAAATAAAAAAGCAGGTCGAAGCCGGAGACGCTTCGTACTCGGACTTTGCTGTACTGTACAGAGTGAATGCCGTATCGACAGGTATTGAGCGCGTGCTGACGCGTATGCGGATCCCTTACCGCGTTTTCGGAGGCATGAAATTCTACGACCGCAAAGAAATAAAAGACCTCGTGGCGTATCTGCGCCTGCTTGCGAACCCTTCGGACGAAGCATCGCTCAGGCGTATTATCAACGTACCTAAACGCGGGATAGGCGATACGACCGTAGAAAACATCTCGCTGATTGCCGCGAACGCCGGAACGACGATGTTTGAAGTCATACGGAATATCGAGAATTATCCGCCTCTTGCGAGGGCGAAAGATAAACTTGCCGCATTCAGAGCATTGATGGCGAAACTTGCCGTTATCCTTACGGAGTCTCCGACTCTTACCGAATTTACCGAAAGAGTGATCGATACAACAGGCCTTGCGGCGGAATACGAAGCCGAGCATACGCCTGAAGGCGACGCAAAAGCCGAAAACATTCGCGAATTCATGTCGGTTACAAAGACGTTTGAAGACGGTCTCGACGAAAGCTATGAATCCGCCGGGGCAGTATTCTCAGAGTTCCTCGAAACAGTTTCACTTAACTCGGACCTTGAAAGCGACAGCGGTGAGGATGATGCAGTTACTTCAAAAGTCACGCTTACCACCATACACAGCGCAAAAGGCCTCGAATTTCCAGTCGTTTTCGTCGCAGGGCTCGAAGACGGCGTCTTTCCGTCAGTCCAGTCGATCGAAGACAGCGGGTCAATGGCGGAGGAACGCCGCCTTATGTACGTCGCGGTCACGCGGGCAATGAAACAGCTTTTCCTTTCGTGCTGTTCTTACCGCATGCTTTACGGCAGGACTCAGCTTTATAAGCCTTCACGTTTTTTGCGCGATATTCCCGCCGAGGACCTTGAGCTCAGTTCTTCCGGGCGCGGCAGTTTCGGCTCGGGCTACGGCTCGGGCTATGGCTCCGGTTACGGATCGGGATACGGCTCTGGGTATGGAGGAGGTTACGGAAGCAGCTATAAGGGAAGCTACGGCAACGGTTACGGGAACAGTAACGAAAGCGATAAAGGCAGCATATACGGCAGCCGCCGCGGCCGTCAATACGTTTTTGATGACTCGGAGAACCCGTTTGTCTCCGACAATGTTTTTAATTTGGCCAAGTCCAAAGAAAACAGACAGGAAGCGACCAAACCTGCTAAGAGCAGCACAGGAGCGCCGATCCAGTTCGGCCGCTATATACCGACGCCTTCAGCAACCGGCGAAGAATACCTTAAGAGCGTTGCTCCCGGAGACCGCGTCTCACATAAAAAATTCGGAGCGGGTACGGTCAGCAAGACAGAACTAACCGAGTCAGGAACAGTCGTCGAGATCATATTTGACAACGCCGGAATGAAACGCCTGATACTTGAATATGCAAAGCTCCTCGGACTGTAGCTCCAAATATCGTGAAATATATAGGAAAACAAAGCAAAACTGAGATAACGCGAGATATTTCACATTAAACGCAGAAATCAAAGCTTGTATATACCGGTCAATATTGGCATAATACGCACGATTGTTAGCACTCAAAGCAAACGAGTGCTAACGACCCAAAAAGAATAAACGAGAACATCATATAACAGGAGGAAAACAAAATGACTATCAGACCTTTAGGCGATAAAGTCGCAATCAAGATGCTTGAGACCGAAGAGACCACGAAGAGCGGCATTATATTGCCCGGTTCGGCAAAAGAGAAGCCTCAGCTTGCTGAGGTCGTGGCAGTAGGCCCCGGCGCCGTCGTTGACGGAAAACTTGTCCCGATGGAAGTAAAAGTAGGGGACAGAGTTCTTACAAGTAAATATGCAGGCACCGAATACAAATTTGACGGTGTGGAATATACGATCCTTAAGCAGAGCGATATTCTCGCTGTCGTAGAATAATACAGGAGGCGTTTAATAATGGCTAAAGAAATAAAATTCAGCGAAGATTCAAGAAAAGCACTCGTTGCAGGCGTTGACCAGCTCGCCGATACAGTAAAGATTACACTCGGACCGAAAGGCAGAAACGTTGTCCTCGATAAAAAATACGGCGCTCCGCTCATCACGAACGACGGTGTAACGATCGCTAAAGAGATCGAGTTCGAAGACCGCTTCATGAATATGGGCGCTCAGCTCGTAAAAGAAGTTGCCACGAAGACGAACGACGTTGCCGGCGACGGAACGACCACCGCTACGCTGCTTGCTCAGGCTATCATCAGAGAAGGACTCAGAAACATTGCCGCAGGCGCAAATCCGATGATCCTTAAGAAAGGCATCGCGAAAGCCGTCGAAGCTACCGTAAACAGCATTCATGACGACAGCGTTAAAGTAAGAGGGCGTGACGATATCGCAAGAGTAGCGGCTGTTTCCGCAAACGACGAATCGGTAGGCGAGATGGTCGCCAGCGCTATGGAAAAAGTCACGAACGACGGCGTTATTACCGTTGAAGAGTCCAAGACGATGGGGACGAACCTCGAAGTCGTCGAAGGTATGCAGTTCGACCGCGGCTACGTTTCCGCTTACATGGCCACAGATACCGATAAGATGGAAGCCGTTCTCGACGATCCGTACATTCTTATTACGGACAAGAAAATTTCCAACATTCAGGAAGTGCTTCCTGTGCTTGAGCAGATCCTCCAGCAGGGCAAAAAACTCCTGATCATCGCCGAAGACGTTGAAGGCGAAGCACTTGCAACGCTCGTTGTCAATAAACTTCGCGGTAACTTCACGTGCGTCGCTGTTAAGGCTCCGGGCTTCGGCGACAGACGTAAAGAGATGCTCCGTGATATCGCTATCCTTACCGGCGGCGAAGTTATCACCGAAGAACTTGGCCTCGATCTTAAAGAGACTCAGATCAGCCAGCTTGGCCGCGCAAGGCAGGTAAAGGTCGCTAAAGAGAACACTATCATCGTTGACGGCGCAGGCGATAAAGAAGAGATCGCAAAGCGCGTTCAGGTCATCAAGAACCAGATCGCAGAGACCACGTCCGATTTCGACCGCGAGAAACTTCAGGAGAGACTTGCGAAACTTGCAGGCGGCGTAGCCGTTATCCAGGTCGGCGCAGCAAGCGAAGTCGAGATGAAAGAAAAGAAGCTGCGTATGGAAGACGCTCTGGCCGCTACCAAAGCAGCCGTCGAGGAAGGTATCGTAGCAGGCGGCGGAACGGCGTACATCAACGCTATTCCGAAGGTTGCGAAGCTGCTCGATGAGACCGAAGGCGACGAGAAGACGGGCGTTAAGATCGTGCTCAAAGCGCTCGAAGAACCCGTATACCAGATCGCTGTCAATGCAGGCCTCGAAGGCGCTGTGATCGTTGACAAGGTCCGCAATGCAAAGCCCGGTTTCGGCTACGACGTTATCAGCGAAAAACTTGTAGACATGATCGCAGTCGGTATCGTTGACCCTGCAAAAGTGACGAGAAGCGCTCTCCAGAATGCCGCTTCAGTAGCAGCTACTCTCCTTACGACCGAAGCTGTTGTCGCCGACATCCCCGAGCCCGAGCCCGCAGCTCCCGCAGGCGGCGGAATGGGCGGAATGTACTGATAAGATCTGAAAATTCTTATCTTGCCGCCGATTGACAGATAATTGATCAAAATATATTGCCGCGCTTAACTTTTTGGTTAAACGCGGCTTTTTTTCTGCGCTTTTGTTAACTTCTCCGCGAAATAAGAACCTGAAAGTTTTTTTGAAAATCTTTTGCCAATTCCTATTGAAATCATAGTGTTACATATTGTAAAATAAAAGCGTATAGATTTCTGCCATGAAAGTGGTTAAGGGATTATAGACAAAAGTAGAATGGAAGGAGAAAAAAACATGCAAAGCAAGTTCTTGAAGAGAACGCTGTCAGTGGTGTTAGCAGTAGCTATGGTCGTAGCTCTCGCAGCAGGCAGCGTTCTTACCAATTCACGGGCTAATGCTGCCGAGAAAAAATCCAACGTAAGCTTCACAAAAGTAGCTAACAATGGCAGCGGCCTGTTCTTTGCAAACAAGGAAGCGGCTGAGACTTTTGAAAAGTCCTATGTTAAAAACGGTAACGTTCGTGTATCTATCGTACTTAACGACGTATCCGTTCTCGGCAAAGGTTACTCGACCAAAAATATCGCCGCTAATACCGCCGCAGTGAAATACAGTAAGGATCTGCGCGCAAAACAGGATGCTTTAGCTGCAAAGATATCAAAAGATGTCCTCGGCGGCGAAGCTCTTGACGTAGTATGGAACATCACGATGTCCGCTAATATTATTTCGGCTAATGTTCCATTTGATAAGATCGAGGCTATCAGAAATACGATAGGCGTTAAGGACGTTGTAGTCGAAGCGATCTACGAACCGGCCGAGACTATTAAAGGCGACGCACCGAATATGGCTGTTGCTTCAACTATGACAGGAACGTCTGCTCTCTGGGCGGAAGGATATACCGGACTCGGAAGCAAGGTCGCCATCATTGATACCGGCCTTGACGTTAAACATCTGTCATTCGACGCGGCAGCTTTTGATTACGCGATTGCAGAATCCGGTGTTGACGTCGATCTTCTTACTGCTGAAGATATTACAACTGTCATAGATCAGCTGCATATCGCACGGTCCAAGATCTCCAATGTGACAGCTGATGATCTTTATCTGACCACGAAGATCCCGTTTGCCGCAAACTACGTTGACAACGATTTTGACGTTGAGCACGTCAACGACGGACAGGGAGAGCACGGTTCTCACGTTGCCGGTATTGCCGCGGCTAACCGCTACGTTCTCGACGGAGAAGGCGGATTCGTTCCTGCTCTTGACGCTGTTGAAGTTCAGGGCCAGGCTCCCGACGCTCAGGTATTCGTAATGAAAGTGTTCGGTAAGGGCGGCGGCGCATATGATTCCGACTACGTAGTCGCGATTGAAGACGCTATTACGCTCGGTGCTGATTCCGTTAACCTTTCTCTTGGCAGTGCTGTTGCAGGTTTTGCTACCAGCGATACTTATCAGGATATCTTTGAAGCATTCGCAGAATCCGATACCGTAGTTGTAATCTCCAGCGGTAATAACTCTTACTGGGCTGAACAGACGTATTACGGAAATCTGTATTCGGAGGACATTAACTATTCTACCGACGGAAGCCCGGGCTCATACGCTAATGCTCTGACTGTCGCTTCTGTCGATAATCATAATTTCGATGTCATTTCGATCGGCGGATATACTTTTATCATCACCGAGTCGACCGGTTACGGTAATGAACCGTTTGAGACTTTGAAAGGTGAAGACAGAGAGTATGTCATCATCGACGGTCCCGGATTCATCGGCGCGAAAGACAACCCTACAGGAGAAGATCTTAATCAGTTTGAGGCGATTTCCGAACTGGTTGAAGGAAAAATCGCGGTCTGCTTCCGCGGAACTTCGAGCTTTTATCAAAAGGTCAATGCTGCCGCCGAGTTCGGAGCAATTGCTGTTATAATCGCTAACAATCAGCCCGGCACGATCAATATGAATCTTACCGGTATCACCACCAGGATCCCGGCAATCTCCATTACTCAAGAAGCCGGCAATGCTCTTATGGAACTTGCTGACGAAGCCAACGAGACTGAAGACGGTCTTGCATATTATGTTGGCACTCTTGCTGTTGAGGACGCTCCCGAAGATACTCCCGTCAGCATGAGCTCGTTCAGCTCCTGGGGTGTTCCCGGTGATCTTTCTCTTAAACCTGAGATCGCCGCTCCCGGCGGAAGCATCTATTCTGTAAACGGTGCAAACCGTCAGTACGGCGTAACCGCTCACGACCAGTATGAAATGATGTCCGGTACTTCCATGGCTGCTCCTCAGATCACCGGTCTCGCAGCAGTAATGGGTCAGTTCATCCGCGACAACGGTCTTGCTGAAAAGACAGGACTCACTCCGAGGCAGCTGATCAACAGCCTCCTTATGTCTACAGCTGTTCCTGCGAAGGATGATAACGGTTACTATTATCCTGTATTTCAGCAGGGCGCGGGATCTGCGGATATATTTGCCGCCACTTCCGCTAAGTCATTTATTACTGTTGACGAAGTCGCAAAGACCGCGCCTCTTTCCGCGGCAGGGTCTGCAAAAGACGGAAAAGTCAAAGTTGAACTCGGCGCTATTACCGATGACAGCTTTACGGCAGTATTCTCAATTCATAACTTCTCCGACGAAACTGTCGCTTATTATCTCGGCGCAGATTTCTTCACCCAGAACATCGATCTGGGTCTTCGCTATACAGACACTATGCCGGTCAATGTAATGCTTGACTGGGCTGTAAACGGAGACGCGTTTGACGTTGCCGATGCAGCATATTACGATTTCAACGCTGACGGAATCGTTAATATCTTTGATGCTCAGCAGATACTTAACTATCTTGTAGATTCTGAAGCTGATCTCAACGGCCTTGATGAGTATGCTGATTTTGATGAAGACGGTGACATCGACTCGTATGACGCACGTCTCTGTTTTGAGGCTCTTAAAGGAATCGCTCTTGAAGTAGAAGCTGGTGATACTGCTAAGATCACGCTCACCGTTTCGGGACTTGTGGAAGAATTCGGTTATTATGCTGATTACGGCCTTGTCGGTAACTACATTGAAGGTTATATCAATGTCCGTGAAGGCGAATCGGATGACGGCGCCCTCGGCGTTGCACATTCTATCCCCGTATTCGGTTTCTGGGGCGACTGGTCCGGAAGCTCTATGTTTGACAAAGGTTCTTACATTGAATATGAGATTGAAGAAGGGCAAAATCTTCCTGAATACATGGTACCCTATATGTACTTACAGGACGAAGAAGCTTCGTTCGACAGACAGGTATTTCTTGTCAATTACCCGGGCACAACAGGTTCTTATTACCTTGGCGGAAACCCGTTCGATCATGAGGAGTATAAGCCCGACCGCAACGCGATCAGCAGCGATTCTGTGGTAAAGAGCGTGCTCTATTCACTGATCCGAAATGCAGGAGCCTCCAGATTCTTCGTTACCAATAAGTACGGAAAGATCATTGCTGAAGCCATGCTCGGTTCCAACTATGCGGCTTATTACTATCCGAGCCAAGGCGTATGGAGAAGCACCTCGTACAATACTGCTATTAACTATGTAGCCAAAAATATTAAAGAAGGCGACAGCTTTACGATCAACTTCCAGGCTATACCTGAATACTTTGTTGACGCAAAAGGCACGCCTCACTGGGATGAGGTCAATGCTGAAAAGACTACGATCTCGCTGCCTCTGGTCGTTGATAACACAGTACCGTTCATTGTCGGTTCGACGTATGATGAAGAGACAACCGATCTCGTTATTTCCGCACACGATAACCAGTATGTTGCTGCTGTTGTTCTTTATACCGAAGACGGTGAAGAACTCGATTACTATGGTTCTATCGACGAAATCCGTAAAGGCGAGCAGTACGATTACGTATTTAATCTTGAAGAACTGTTAGAAGGCGAAGTTGAAACTCATCTGCTGGTTGAGGTATACGACTACGCAGCTAACCTTTCGACCTATAAGATCAACCTGAATCCCGACGAACTTGATGATCCTGATATTTCGGTCGAAGTCAGCCCTGCTGAAGCGGTTATAATCAACAAGGGAAGTGCTCAGTTCACTGCCTCCGTAGGTCCGTGGGGATTTGAGGATGAGACGGTGTACTGGGAGTCTTCGGACGAGAGCATAGCAGTTGTAGACGAGAACGGTCTTGTTACCAGTGTCTATGACGGAGAAGAAACAGCCACAGTAACTATTACTGCACGTTCTGCGGTCGATGAAACGGCATTTGATACTGCTGAAGTCACGATCATAGTTGCCCATAAAGACCTCAACGGGTTTATCTGGGATGAAAACGGACAAGTATGGCTCTCTGAATTTGATATCGCAAGAATTCCTGATTACGGGAAGGTTTCCGGACCGTATAACGGTGAATTTACTGCGCTTACTCACGGTGCGACCCTTAATACCCAAACAGGAGAACCCGTATACGACGGTTCGCTTTATGCAGCGACATTTGATTCTGAAAACTGGTTATCTGATCTGTATAAGGTCGATCCTGAGACTTTCGAGATGACATATATTGGCGGTTCGACTGAAATTGGCTATATGGATCTTTGTGAAGCTCCGAGCCTTGGCGAAAATATACTTGGCGCGGTTTACGGAACATACTTCGTTCTTGTTGACGCTACTACCGGTGACTATCTCGGTGCGCTTGACCTTTCGGAATATACAAACGGTGCATATCTGGTAGGTATTTCTTACGAAGAACCTTATTACCAGAGTTATTTCAGCACATGGACAGACTACTTCTGGCTGCTTGATGAGGCTGGATATGTATACAATATCGGCGTCCTGCCTTATCAGGGATCTTATGCTAATTTCACTCCTCAAAGAGTCGGTCCTATAGCTGGTTCAGTTGAACTTCCTTACTGGCAGTCTCTTTATTATGACTATGATGGAGGAGACCTGTACTGGGCGCGCTTCGAGAGCATTGATACTAACTATGTCGAGCTCGTAATGGTTAATGATATTTATGAGACGGGTGAATGTGTAGTATTAGGAAAGTTTGCTGACGGCGTATGGCCGGTAGCCGGACTTATCGAACTTGATGCTGCATCCGCAGCCGATTCGGGCAATTCTCATCATTCTGACGATGAGATCGTCGGCTACGCGCTTCCTGCCGGCTCTTTGAAATCCATCAAATCGGACGAGGTCAACAGAGCACCTGCTTCCAGACCTGTTGATGAGATCCATAAGACTGTAACTGAAGTTACCGTTGAGATCCGCGCCGAAGAGCTTACCAAGAACGGCCAGATCACTGTCACCATTCCTGAAACGGCTACTCTCGTTTCCTGCGAATCTAAGGCTCAGTATCAGGCTCTGAACATCGAAACTCCCGATGATACTCAGGAAGCTGACGCTCCTGCATCAGGCAGCCCTGTTAACGAAGTCAACTATTCGACTCTCAGATTCGCGTTTGTTGATCTTGAAGGTATCGAGGAAGACGCAGCTCTGCTTACCCTTAAGTTCGCTATGGGCAGCACCGGCACCGTCATAATCGAGACTGAAGATATCAATGACGATGATGCGCAGTACGTTTACGAGACCGTTATCCTCGGTGTCAACGAAGCTTATCACGAGATCCACACCTATGAGGCTCAGTGGACCTGGAGCTCCGATGACAACGGCGAGCCTACCGCTACCGCGGATCTGGTTTGCACGCTGCTTGACGGCGCTGTAGTTTACGGCCTTGAAGCTGAGATCACGAAAGAGGTCAAAGACGATTCAGTCGTATACACCGCTACTGTCGAATACGAGGGCAAGGAATACACTGATACGAAGACGGTCGGAATCGCGAGGATCAATGGCAGAAGTGCTAACTTTGGTGAGAATACTACAGTTAACTTTATGCTTAAGATATCCGAAGATATCACTGCAGACGAAGAAGCTTATGCTGTTGTAACGTTTAACGGTGAAGAATTTGAGTATCTTCTTTCTGAATGCATTTCAGGAGCTCGTTACAGGATTGCCCAGCCATTTGAGGCTAAAGAATTTATGGATATCATGAATCTTAAAATTTATGCCGGTGATGGCACAGTTGTTACTCTCTATGATAAGGATGGCAATGATGTAACTGAGAGCGGTTATAATTTCAGTATGAAAGATTATCTTGATCTTGCAATTTCTACTTCAACAAATGAGAAGATGGTTGCTTTGGCCAAGGCATTCTATGATTACGGTATTGCAGCTATGATCAAGTTCAATTATGCCGACGAAGATGTTACAGTGCCTGAATTCTTTAATGATCTTGATGAGATAACTTTGGAAGATCTTGAAGCGTATGCTCCTGTTTACAAGGATACTTCCCTTGAAACTGTTATCGATGATACTGCAGTAATTAATTATTCTTCAACCTTGACTCTTAAAAAGAACTTCTTATTTGCGAATGGTACTGACGTATCTGCTTATAAGTTCTATGTTAACGGAGTTGAAACAGAGGCTACAATGATTAATGCTACTAAGTATCAGGTAACTGTTTCTGGTAGAGAACTTAAAGATTTGGACAAACCTTTTGTCTTTAAAGTTACAGACGGAACAAATTCCTTTGAAGAGGAATACAGCATACTTAGCTACTCTTACAAAGCGCTTGAATCCGATAAAGCTACTGCTCCAATGGTCGATCTTGCTAAAACAACGTATCTTGTATATGTTGCAGCAGCTGATTATTTTGCGTAATTCGACTTTTATCCTGCGGCACATATTAAGTGTCGCAGGATAAAAAAAGTTATTGACATGCTTTAGCAATTTACTTTAAAATAGTTATGCGAATTGTTGTGTGATTTCGCGGAATTTTATAGTTCCTGGAAAGGAGTAATCTTATGAAAAGAACATATGAAGAAGCTGAATTAGATATCATTACTATGAATTCTAATGATGTGATTGTTACAAGTTTAAGAGATGGAGAGGAGCTCTCTATTGATCCTATAGAGCTTTGATCGCTTTTGCAAAATTTTAAAAATGGCCGGGCAATTGCCCGGCTATTTTTATATTCATTCATTTATGTTATAATTATTATAAGAAGATGCCCAGACATCATTGTCTCCGATGCAAATTCTTGTTTTTCTACAACTATCCCATATGGAGGTCTTGCTGACTATGAAAACCATCTATCTTGCGGGCGGCTGCTTCTGGGGAATGCAGAAGTTTATTGACGACATCGAAGGCGTTGTGCGCACTGAAGTCGGGTACGCGAACGGGCCTGACAGGGCACCGACGTACAAAGAAGTGTGCGCTTCGAGCGGCCATGCCGAAACGGTAAAAATAGAATACGACGAAAAAGTATTGTCCCTGAAAAAATTGCTGAAGTACTATTTCTTTGTCATCGATCCGCTTTCTGTTAATAAGCAGGGCGAGGATGAAGGCGTGCAATACCGTACCGGCGTTTATTACACCGAGGATTCGCAGATACCTGAGATACAGGAAGTTTTTGATGAGGAGCGCGAAAAGCTTAGGCAGGAGCTCGCTGTCGAACTAAAACCGCTTACCAATTTCTTTTCCGCAGAAGAGTATCATCAGAAATATCTCGAAAAAAATCCCGGCGGATATTGCCACATAAAAGTTAAAAGCTCAGAGGTAAAAATATAAAATTATGACATTCATTGAAGCCATAAAACAAAGACGAAGCGTCAGAACATTCGATACAAACAAATTGACCGCCGAAGATATAAAGAAGCTGAAAGATTTTTTGCCCGAAGCCACAAATCCGTACGGAATACCGGTCGAGTTTCAATTGCTTGACGCAAAAGAGCACGGACTCGGCTCGCCTGTAATAACAGGCACCGACACGTACATCGGCGGAAGAATTGCCCGCGTCCAGCACGCCGAAGAAGCATTCGGATACAGCTTCGAACGCATCGTGATCTACGCCTGGAGCATCGGCATCGGAACAACGTGGATCGCAGGCACGATGAACCGCAAAGCATTCGAGAACGCCATGAACCTTTCCGAAAACGAAGTGATGCCATGCGTAAGCCCGCTCGGCTATGAAGCAAAGAAGATGTCGTTCAGAGAGACGATGATGCGCAAAGGCGTAAAGGCAGACAGCCGTATGGCATTCGAAGAACTGTTTTATGAGAACAGCTTCGAAACTCCGCTTTCTAAGGAGAAGGCCGGCAAGCTCGCTCTGCCGTTCGAGCTCGTGCGACTCGCACCTTCCGCCGTCAATAAACAGCCCTGGCGCTGCGTTCTGAAAGATGGCATTGTACATTTCTATGAAAAGAAATCCAAAGGGTACGAATCCGCAGACGGGTGGGACCTGCAGAAGATCGATATCGGCATCGCAATGTGCCATTTCGCTCTGGGGGCCTCAGAATGCGGTTTTAAGGCGGGTTTCTCCGTAAACGACCCGGGACTGGTCCTTTCCGAAAACGTGGCTTATATAGCCTCCTGCGCGCTCACAGAGGCATAACAGCGAAGCAAAGCACTAAAACCGTCCCGAAACATATCCCGGTCCACTAATCGTAACACATCTTCACACATCAGGAGGATATAAAATGATCTATTTCCACTCAGACTACTGCCAGGGCGCCCATCCCAAAGTAATGGAAGCCCTCAACAAAACCAACCTCGAATTCACCGACGGCTACGGCCTCGATCCGCATTGCGCGCACGCCGAAGAATTAGTAAAAGAACTGATAGGGAAGCACGACTGCAGCGTACACCTCTTAGTCGGAGGCACGCCGTGCAACGTCACCGTGATCGCCGCAGCGCTCAGACCGTACGAAGCCGTAATATCCGCGAGAACCGGACACGCGTACGTACACGAAACAGGCGGCGTGGAGGCAACGGGGCACAGGGTCATTGTCGAAGACGGGATAGACGGAAAACTGACGCCGGACCTTATTGACCGCGCGTACGTCGAATATCAGGACGAGCATACGGTCCTACCGAAACTCGTATATATATCTCATCCCACCGAGATCGGAACGATATACAGCAAGGCTGAACTTACCGCCTTAAGGCGCAAATGCGATGAACTCGGGCTCTACCTGTACCTCGACGGCGCAAGGCTCGGAACAGCGCTCACGTGTTCCAAAAACGATCTTTCCATACGCGAAATAGCGGCACTTTGCGATGCTTTTTACATAGGCGGCACCAAAAACGGCGCGCTGTTCGGCGAAGCGCTCGTCATAAATAATCCCGCCATTAATGATCACTTCAGGTGGATGATGAAACGTCAGGCGGGGATACTGGCTAAAGGCAGGCTGCTCGGCGTCCAGTTCGAAGCATTGCTCGAAGGCGGCGAAAACAGTATTTATTACGAGATGGCGGCGCATTCGAACAGGCTTGCGGATAAGCTTCGCGACGGTCTTCGGGCTCTCGGCGTGCGTTTCTACAGCGATTCTCCCACGAACCAGATCTTCCCGGTACTTCCGGCCGCGGCGGTCAATGAACTTAGAAAAGATTTCTTTTTCTATGACTGGGCCCAGGCGTCGGACGGCATGCAGCCCGTTCGCCTCGTAACGTCGTGGGGGACAAAAGATTCGGACGTTGACGCCTTCCTTGATTCTACTCGCCGCCTTCTTTTTTCATGAGCCCGAAAGCAGCTCCGATGAACCCAAGGAACAGCGGATGAGGCTTATTCGGGCGCGACTTGAATTCCGGATGGTATTGCACGCCCACGAAAAAAGGACTCTCTTTGAGCTCAACAGTCTCAACCAGCAAACCGTCAGGAGATTGGCCGCTGATCACCAGACCGGCCTCCCGCATCTGATCCCTGTAATCATTATTGAACTCATAACGGTGGCGGTGACGCTCGTAGATCAGCTCTTTCCCGTAGCACTCCGCCATCTTTGTCCCCGGAGCGATGACGCACGGATAAGCGCCAAGACGCAGCGTGCCTCCTTTATCGATCGTATCGCTCTGGCCCGGCATAAAATCGATCACCTTATTTTTGCACTGTTCGTCGAACTCGCCCGAATTCGCCCCGCTGATTCCGAGCACGTTTCTGGCGTACTCGATGACGGCGATCTGCATTCCGAGGCAGATACCGAAATAGGGGAGGCAATGTTTACGCGCGTAGCCGGCGGCAAGTATCATACCTTCTATTCCTCGGCTGCCGAATCCGCCCGGGACAATGATCCCGTGAAGCCCTCCGAGCACAGAATCGACGTTTTCCGGAGTGATCGTCTCCGAATCGATCCAGTGGATCTTTATATGCGTATTGTGAAAATAACCCGCGTGACGCATTGCCTCCGCGACCGAAAGATACGCATCGTGAAGTCCGACGTACTTGCCAACGAGCCCGATATGCACCGTGTACGGCCTTGATTTGATACGATCAACCATCTCCGACCAATCAGTAAGATCCGGCTCCTTCGCATCTAACCCGAGTTCGCGGCATACGACGTGCGAGAACCCCGATTTTTCAAGCATCAGCGGCGCTTCGTAAAGATTCGGAAGGGTAATATTTTCTATCACGCAATCCTCCTTAACGTTGCAGAACAGCGCGATCTTTTTGAATATTGACTCCTCAAGCTCCTCGTCGCACCTGAGTACGATGATATTGGGATTCACGCCCATACCCTGAAGTTCCTTCACGGAATGCTGCGTAGGCTTCGTTTTATGCTCCTCGGATGCGTGGAGGTACGGCACAAGCGTCACGTGGATGAACAGGCTGTTTTCACGCCCGACTTCCAGCGATATCTGCCTCACCGCTTCGATGAAAGGCTGCGACTCAATATCGCCGATCGTGCCGCCGATCTCTGTGATCACAACGTCAGCGTCCGAATGCCGCCCGACGCTGTATATAAACTCTTTGATCTCGTTCGTGATGTGGGGGATGACCTGCACCGTCGAGCCCAGGTATTCGCCCCGCCGCTCTTTATTAAGCACGTTCCAGTACACTTTGCCGGTCGTCAGGTTCGAATATTTATTCAGGTCTTCGTCAATGAAGCGCTCGTAGTGGCCGAGGTCAAGGTCGGTCTCTGCGCCGTCTTCGGTAACGAAAACTTCACCGTGCTGGTACGGGCTCATTGTCCCGGGGTCAACGTTTATGTACGGGTCGAGTTTCTGTGCCGCAACTTTGTATCCTCTTGCTTTTAAAAGCCTTCCGAGTGAAGCGGCGGTTATTCCTTTTCCGAGCCCCGATACTACACCGCCTGTTACGAAAATGTAATTTGTCATGATCTTATCCTCCGTTCAGTCAAAAAGTCTTCTCATTATCTCGTGGTAGGCTTCCTCAACCCCGCCCAGATCGCGGCGGAATCTGTCTTTATCAAGCTTCTTTCCGGTCTCGCTGTCCCAAAGCCTGCAGGTGTCCGGGCTGATCTCATCGGCAAGAATTATTGACCCGCCGGCTGTTTTGCCGAATTCGAGTTTGAAGTCGACAAGCGTTACGCCGCGCGAAGCCCATAAAGCGCGCAATATCTCATTGACAGCGAAAGCATATTTTGTGATCGTTTCGATTTCTGCACGGGTCGCTATACCGAGCGCGATGGCCTGGTAATCATTTATGAGAGGGTCTCCGAGCTCGTCGTTCTTGTACGAAAATTCGATCGTGGGTTCCTCAAAAATTATCCCTTCCGGCACGCCGTAATGTTTCGCAAAAGATCCGGCGGATATGTTGCGGACAATAACTTCCAGCGGTACTATTTTTACTTTTTTCACCAGTGTGTCGCGTTCGGAAAGTTCGCGGACAAAATGTGTGGGTACGCCTGCTTCTTCGAGCTTCGCCATAAGTATATTGCTCATACGGTTGTTTATAACGCCTTTACCGTTTACTGTGCCGCGCTTAAGGCCGTTAAAAGCCGTGGCGTCGTCCTTATATGAAACAATAAGCAGATCCGGATCGTCGGTCGCATAGACCTTTTTAGCCTTCCCCTCATAGATCAAATTGATTTTTCTCATAAACGATCATCTCCATACTAATAATTGCAAATCTCTGAACTCTTAACTCTGAACTCTTAACTCTGAACTCAATATCGTGTCATCATCCGGTTCGCTTGCCATTTTCCATTTGCCATTATTATCTCCCGCTGTTTCCGTAGTTCGAAAGCACTCTCGCCGAAGGGTCATTTACGTCGCAACCTTTCCAGCTCTTGTTTGGCATCCAGAAATCCGCGACCATCTCAGCGTTACCGGGATAGTACTTCTCAAAAATCTCGCGATACAGGAGCGACTCCTTCGTAAACGGCCTTGCAAAAGCATACTTCGAAGCCAATTCCTCGAATTCATTGTCCGTATACTTCTGCCCGGCATATTCCTTGAGATAATCTACCATCGAATGTCCCACCGCGTCTGAAAACGCCGCCTTCTCGCGCCACAGTATCTCATCAGGCAGGTAACCGAGTCCTTCAAACGCATGGCGCAGCAGATATTTGCCCTTGCCGTATTTATTAAGTTTCAGGTCCGGATCGATTGACATAACGTACCTGACAAAATCGAGATCGCCGAAAGGCACGCGCGCTTCTAAAGAGTTTACCGAAATACATCTGTCAGCCCTTAAAACGTCGTACATATGAAGCTCTCTGATCCGTTTCTCGGCTTCTTTCTGAAACGCCTCCGCGTCCGGCGCGAAATCCGTATATTTGTATCCGAACAGTTCATCCGAGATCTCGCCCGTGAGCAGTACGCGGATGTCCGTAGTTTCGTGGATCGCTTTGCAAACGAGGTACATTCCGATGCTCGCACGGATCGTTGTTATATCGTACGTTCCAAGCAGTTCGATTACTGTTTCGAGCGAATCGATGACGTCCTTTGGCGTCATAAATACTTCTGTATGCTCTGAACCGATGAATTCAGCGACCATACGCGCGTATTTAAGGTCGATCGCGTCCTTGCTCATTCCTATCGCAAACGTCCTTATCGGTTTATGTTCTGTCTCGCTGCGCGCGGCAATCGCGCAAACGAGCGATGAATCGAGGCCTCCGGACAATAAAAATCCTACTTTTGCGTCAGATACGAGCCTTTTTTCAACACCGGCGATCAGGCGCTTACGGATTCCGGCACAGACGGCGTCAATATCACCGGTTATTTTTCCCTCCGGTGCGGCAATATCGCTGTATCGCACGAATTGACCGCCGCTGTAGTAGCAGCCGGGAGGGAAGGGCAATACCTTTTCGCATATGCCGACAATATTTTTGGCCTCGCTTGCAAAAATAATTGTCCCTTCCGCATCATATCCGTAATATAGCGGCCTGATACCGATCGGGTCGCGGGCGGCAATAAATTCGTCTTTTTCTGCGTCATATATTACGCACGCGAATTCGGCGTCAAGCTTTTTGAACATCTTAGCTCCGTATTCTTTGTACATCGGAAGGATGATCTCGCAGTCGCTGTCGCTCTTAAAAGTATAACCTTTTGCCTCGAGCTCATCGCGATCCTTCTTAAAACCGTACAGTTCGCCGTTGCAGACGCATAAGCTGCCGTTTAGCTCGAAAGGCTGCATGCCCGACGGGGTCAGGCCCATAATTGCGAGCCTGTGAAACCCCATCAAACCATTGCCCGCACTGACGATCCTGGTCGAATCCGGGCCGCGTGATTTCGTGCGCGCGAAACCCGCCTCAAAAGCAGCATCATCCAAAACCTTACCGCAATATCCAATGATTGAACACATCGTGCACCTCTTAAGTAAATGGCAAATGGCAAGTTGCAAATTGCAATAGTTGCAAGTTGATAGTTTATCGTTCAAAATTATTCAACGTCTTGCAGCGCATCGTATCCTTCTTCACCGGTACGCACTTTGACAACGTTCTCAACGTCGTAAACGAATATCTTGCCGTCGCCGATATGACCCGTATACAGCACTTTCTTTGCCGTCTCTATCACGAGCCTTACAGGAACTTTGCTCACAACGATATCGATCTGGATCTTCGGCAGCAGATTGGCCTCGACCTGTACGCCTCTGTAGTATTCCGGCTGGCCTTTCTGAGCGCCGCAGCCAAGCACGTGGGTTACAGTCATTCCCGTGATGCCTATATCCATCATCGCGTTCTTGAGCGCTTCAAACCTGGGTTCTTTGCAGATGATCTCCACTTTCGTAAACTTGGGTGAACCGTCGTTGAAAACAGGTTCTTTCTTTACGGGTACGGCTTCTGCCACCGGCACGTCACCGGTGACTGCCACTGCGCCGTCGTAACCGTAATCGACGCTTTCAACTGCAGGAACGAAATCTGCGTAAGCGCTCGGAAGGCCGTGCTCAGTTTTATCGAGGCCTTTTATCTCTTCTTCACGCGATACACGAAGGCCGTTTGTCTTTTTGATAATAAAGAACGTAAGCGTCATCATTGCCGCCGTCCAGGCGAGGATGGCTAAGATCCCGAGCAGCTGGATCCCGAGCAGCTTGAAATTGCCCGTATAGAATAAGCCTCTGAGGCCCGCCGGAGCATTTGGATTTGCGAGCAGTCCGACTGCTATCGTGCCCCAAACGCCGTTCGCAAAATGCACGCCAACCGCGCCAACGGGGTCGTCTATATGAAGTTTGATGTCGAGCAGTTCGACGACACCTACCACGAGCAGACCGGAGACAAGACCGATCACCGAAGCACCGAGGGCGTCAACGGCGTCGCAGCCTGCTGTCACTCCGACGAGCCCTGCGAGCGAGCCGTTTATGCACATCGAAACGTCGGGCTTACCGTTCTTTATCCACGTGAATATCATTGTGGTGCAGGTGGCAACGGCGGGTGCGATCGTTGTCGTAACGAATATCGACGAAAGGGAAGTGCTGTCCCATGCCGCGGCTCCGTTGAACCCGTACCAGCCGAACCACAGTATGAAGCACCCGAGAGCACCCAGCGTTATAGAATGGCCGGGAAACGCATTGACCTTTGTCACTTTTCCTGCATTGTCCTTAATATACTTACCGAGCCTCGGACCTACCATTATAGCCCCGATCAGCGCTGTGATACCGCCGACCGAATGGATCGCTGCAGATCCGGCAAAATCGTGAAAACCGAGCTTTGCGAGCCAGCCGTTTGCGTTCCATACCCAGCCCGCTTCGATGGGGTAAACGAAAAGCGAGATCACGCCTGAATAGATGCAGTAGGATAAGAATTTCGTACGCTCAGCCATCGAACCGGAAACGATCGTTGCCGCCGTCGCGCAGAACACCAGATTGAAAACGAACGAAGGTGCGTTGCCGCTCTTTAAAAAGCCGCCGAAATCGGTGAATATTTTGAGATTCGGTACTCCTATGAAACCGAGTACGTAATCTTCAGCCATCATGAGAGAAAATCCAAGCAGTACGAAAACTACAGTACCGATGCAGAAATCCATAAGGTTCTTCATGATGATGTTGCCTGCGTTCTTAGCTCTTGTGAAGCCGGTTTCGACCATCGCAAAACCTGCCTGCATAAAGAATACGAGTGCAGCTCCGATAAGGAACCATACGCCGAAAACTTCAGAAGTGGCTGTGTCCTTTATTAATTGAGTGATTGAATCAGTGACCATACTATAATACCTCGTGCAGTATTGAACGGTTATAATTGAGTGATCATGATTTGTTTACTTAACGCTGAACAGAATGTCCGCGTACGTCGGGAACGGCCAGTAGGATTTGGCTGTAACCGTCTCGGCTTCGTCGCAAAGTACCCTGAGCTCGCACATGATGGGCAGCACAGTGTCGCGCAGCATCGCGGACTCCTCGATGACGTCATTCGCGTCGTGAACTTTAATTAGAGCCTCCTGCAGTTCGTCGGTCTTAACTGCGATACTGTCAGTGGCGGCAGACAGCTTTTTGATGATCCCGGTCTCATACGAGCAGGCCAGTCCGTCGCAGGCTTTTCTCTTCGCTACCGCATTCCTTGCCAGATCAGAAGTGTAAGCTTCGATGGCCGGAACGATCTGCGTCCTTGACATCTCGATCATCGTATTAGCCTCGATACCGATCGTCTTGCAATAGTTCTCAAGCATGATCTCGCACCTTGACCGGAGCTCTTCATACGTGTACACGCCGTGAGAGGTGAGGAGGTCAACGTTCTTTTTATCCATCAGGTGCGGCATGCAGTCGGCGGTGGTGCGGTAGTTGAGAAGTCCTCTGACTTCCGTCGCTTCTTTGATCCAGGCGTCATCGTAGCCGTTGCCGTTGAATATGATACGCTTATGATCTTTTATCGTTTTCTTGATCATATCATGAAGCGCAGTTTCGAAATCGGAAACGTTTTCAAGTCTGTCTGCATATACTTTCAGGCTTTCTGCCACGGCGGTGTTTAACATGATATTCGCGCAGGCGATGCTGTTCGAAGAACCGAGCATACGGAACTCGAATTTATTGCCCGTAAATGCGAACGGCGAGGTTCTGTTGCGGTCTGTCGTATCGCGGTTGAACTTCGGAAGCACGTCTACGCCCAGCTTCATCTGTGTCTTTTCGGCGCCCTTGTAAGGCAGGTCATTTTCGATCGCGTCAAATATTGCCTGCAGTTCGTCCCCTAAGAATACCGAGATCACTGCAGGGGGAGCTTCGTTTGCGCCGAGGCGGTGGTCGTTTCCGGCGGTGGCAACGGATATCCTTAACAGATCCTGATAGTCGTCAACTGCTTTTATGACTGCGCAGAGGAACAGCAGGAACTGAGCGTTCTCGTATGGTGTTTCGCCGGGAGAGAGCAGGTTCTGGCCTTCGTCTGTGTCGATCGACCAGTTATTATGCTTTCCCGAACCGTTTACGCCCGCGAACGGTTTTTCGTGGAGCAGACAGAAGAGGCCGTGCTTAGCGGCAACTTTCTGCATGATCTCCATTGTCAGCTGGTTATGGTCGGTGGCAATATTAGTTGTCGAGTAGATCGGCGCCAGTTCGTGCTGTGCGGGGGCAACTTCGTTGTGCTCGGTCTTCGCGAGTATTCCGAGCTTCCAGAGCTCTTCGTTGAGTTCTTCCATATACGCCGCTACTCTCGGTTTGATCACTCCGAAATAGTGGTCGTCCATTTCCTGACCTTTCGGAGGCTTTGCACCGAATAGCGTTCTTCCGGTGAACTGAAGATCCGGCCGCGCGTCATACATCTCTTTGGTTATAAGGAAATATTCCTGCTCCGGACCTACTGAAGAATGAACGCGCTTAACTGTCGTATTCCCGAACAGCCTCAATATGCGAAGCGCCTGAGTGTTGAGCGCCTCCATAGAGCGCAGCAGGGGAGTTTTCTTATCGAGCGCGTGTCCGCCGTAGGAGCAGAATGCTGTCGGTATACAGAGCGTTTTGCCTTTTATAAACGCGTATGAGGTTGGATCCCATGCGGTGTAGCCTCTCGCTTCGAACGTTGCCCGAAGACCTCCGGACGGGAAGGAAGACGCATCAGGCTCGCCCTTGATCAGTTCTTTTCCTCTGAATTCCATTATAACGCCGCCGTCCGGAGCGGGGGTAATGAAGCTGTCGTGCTTCTCTGCTGTAATACCTGTAAGAGGCTGGAACCAGTGGGTGAAATGCGTCGCGCCTTTTGAGATCGCCCATTCCTTCATCGCTTCAGCTACGATGTTTGCAACACCGATATCGAGCTGTTTTCCTTCGTCGATCGTCTTTCTAAGCGAAGCGTAA
>JAEEGL011400800.1_pt1 | contig 35595 bp, 35 predicted proteins | sample 9134231 | NCBI WGS metagenome assembly JAEEGL01 (sample SAMN16246548, study PRJNA631951) | gut metagenome | biome: gut microbiome; feature: rumen; material: fiber-attached | host: Bos | place: Iran: Karaj | collected 2018-10
CAAGAAAGCCACCGTCTTCGGCTATTGGGTCTCCGATCCCGAGCGCTATGGCGTGGCTGAATTCGATAAGCAAGGCAATTGCTTGAGCATTGAGGAAAAGCCGAAGCAGCCCAAGAGCAACTATGCCGTTGTAGGTCTTTATTTCTATCCCAACAAGGTGGTTGAGGTGGCCAAGAGTATCAAGCCATCGGCCCGAGGCGAACTGGAGATCACCACTGTCAACCAGCGTTTCTTGGATGATGGTGAGCTCAAGGTCCAAACCCTCGGTCGTGGTTTCGCATGGCTCGACACTGGCACGCATGACTCATTAAGCGAGGCCTCCACCTTCGTCGAGGTCATCGAGAAGCGCCAAGGCCTCAAGATTGCCTGCCTGGAAGGTATCGCCTACCGTAACGGTTGGATCACCGAAGCCAAGATGCGCGAATTGGCCCAGCCGATGTTGAAGAACCAGTATGGGCAGTATCTTTTGAAGGTAATTGAAGAACTTAAACAATCAAAATAAATGAAATCGATCCTTGTCACCGGCAGTGCCGGCTTTATCGGCGCCAATTTGGTGCTTCGCTTGCTTGAGAGCAATGAGCCCGTAAAGATTGTTGGCCTTGATAACCTGAACAACTATTACGATCCCTCATTGAAGGATTACCGTCTGCGGGTGATTGCCGAGAAGGCCAAAATGCATCCCGGGCACGTATATACCTTTGTTAAAGGTGACATCGCCGACAAGGCTCTCGTTGATCAGCTTTTTGCCGAGCACGGTTTCGACATTGTGGTGAACCTTGCCGCTCAAGCCGGTGTGCGTTACAGCATTGAGAACCCCGATGCCTACATTCAGAGCAACATCATCGGTTTCTATAACATTTTGGAGGCTTGCCGTCACCATCCTGTGGAGCATTTGGTTTATGCCAGCAGTTCAAGTGTGTATGGCGGTAACAAGAAGGTGCCTTTTAGCACGGATGATAGGGTGGATAATCCCGTCTCGTTGTATGCTGCCACAAAGAAGAGCAACGAGCTTTTTGCCCACTGCTACAGCAAGCTTTACAACATCCCGTCGACGGGTTTGAGGTTCTTCACCGTTTATGGTCCAGCGGGACGTCCCGATATGGCTTACTTCGGTTTCACCAATAAACTGTTGAAAGGTGAAACCATTCAGATATACAACTACGGCAACTGTCGTCGCGACTTCACCTACGTCGACGACATTGTTGAAGGAATCGTAAGGGTGATGGGCAAGGCTCCCGCTAAACGCGCAGGCGATGATGGCCTGCCCATTCCCCCATACGCTGTTTACAACATAGGTGGCGGTCAGCCTGAAAATCTTCTTGATTTCGTTCAGACCCTTCAAGAAGAACTCTTAAGAGCGGGAGTGCTTCCCGAGGATTACGACTTTGAGGCCTATAAGCAGCTTGTTCCGATGCAGCCAGGTGATGTGCCAACAACCTATGCTGATGCTACGGCTTTGGAACGTGACTTTGGGTTTACACCGAAAATAACGTTGAGGGAAGGACTGAGGAAGTTCGCCGAGTGGTATAAGGAGTATTATGGTTAGCTTCTCAAACTCTACTAGGGTTAATGGTAAAGCAATAACCAAAGACAATCGCTATATTTTTTCGCCTAAATGGAAGACGCTCGTTCCTTAACACCAGAAGAACTCATAGAGGAATGCGAATCCTATATTCAAGACTTGCATTCGTTTTGTGTGTGTTCAATGCATAACAGGGAGTATTCGCCAGTGGCGAAACTTCCTTATAAGATTATGCTTGTTGTGAATTCAATGACTTGGCGTGTCTATGAAACCTCTTCAGCGGCACTACTCTTGATGAAGCGCGATAGTATTATCCCTTCGTTGTGTCTTGTGAGAGCCTGCTGGGAAGATATGGCTGCAACTTTTGAATTGGCCTCTGTCGTTGACCAATGTTGTAATTCAGGAATTGTTGGCGAGAAGGAAGATGAAATCTTGATGCGAATTCTTTTTTCAAATCGCTTTGATAGTGCCAATCCACATGTGGGTGAGACTACGTATGAGGAGTTTAAGGATTACAAGGCAAAAAATATTATCACTTTAGTTCATGATGTTGAAAAGAATTATCCAGCGGTAAAAGGTGTCTATGAAACACTATGTGAGTTCGTTCATCCTAATGGCGACGGCGTCAGAGGCAGTTATTCAAAGATTGACGAAGTGGCCGACATTACTTCATTCGGTCCGCTTTTCTCGCGAGAATCTGGGTTATTTCCTGCTTTTGCCACATCCTTAAGCAGTGCGGTTAGTTTATATACAGAGTTTGTTAAGATGATTCTTGACGACATCACTCCTTTTGCAAGATTATGTGAAGATTTCTTGGGGAAGAAATATTAAAGGGACTGAAAAAGAAATATTTAAAATGAGAGATGTCTATGATTCTGGTATTATTACTGAATTAACACAAGGAGCAATTATTAATAATTGCATTTCTGAGGAATATGGTAATTGTGAGGTATGGGGATGCGTTATTACACCTCGGTGTGATTTGGCAAACGATGGCAAAGTGTCAACTTTTCATTACCTACCCGTCATAGATTTTGAGTATTGGGTAGATAAAGTGATGCGACAAATGCTTTTGAGAGATTATCGTAGCAGACTGAAAGAAAAAGTTAATAATATGCTAATGAATGTCGGTGCAGGTAAAAACCTTCTCTCAGTGTTTGATAGCAAAGACGTTATTCTTAAAGCTGCACATGCAAAGATGAAAACAAAGCAATATTTAGATTTTGAGAAGTTGTGTAGAGAGTATTTTGATGGTGATGAACTAAGCGAGAAAGACTATCTTTGCAAAAAGGATAATTATGTAAACATACTGAAAGATTTAACGTCAAATAGTATTCACGGTTGTTATTTGATAGAATCGTGGAATAATAGTGGTGATTTCAAAGTAATTCTGTTGCGTGATGTTCGTAGAATGAGCATCCATTCGAAAGAAAAGTATGAGAATTGGGTTGATAGAGGGTTTGAGGATGAGTGGTTTTATAGGAGAAATGATGTGTCGGATAATCAAAAATACAGAAATCATTACAAGATAGTCAGTTGCATAAAGCCTCCTTTTATAGAGAATATAATGCAGGCCTTTTCATATAATTTTACACGTGTTGGCATTCCCTCGTTTGAAGCGGATGTTACTGAAAAACTTTCTGAAACGATAAAAACCGTACTTTCATGAAATATATCATGTTTACATATGATGCATTGGAAGAACTTACATCGGGAAGATTCTACCAAGTTTCAGATTTTGACTACGGCAAAATGCTTTTGGATCTAATGACTCAAGGGCCTGGTCAGTGGAAAAATGACAGAATAATGTCATATTCCACAGCGAGAGGTACTATTATGTTTTCAGGACAGATTGACAAAAAACGAGGCCTTATCTTTGATATGGAAACCTTTGATGGCTTTGTTAAATGTCCAGAAGATAAAAGGATGATGATGCTTCAACGTATCTTGAAATTTGCTGTCAGGTATTTTGATAACCAACAACCTGCCAAATGTGAGCGGGATATTCCAAATTCTAATGTTACTATAGTGTATCCATTTCCTTTTGCGGCGAATAAGAATGTGGATAAAGTTTTTATTGACAGAAATTCATTCAAACAGGAAAGAAAAGAGAAGTGTTTTCTTACAGTATTTGGATTTGGGACAGATGAGAACCTGAAGTTCTCGGCTACCAATGCCCGCAAGGCGGTGGAGGATTTGGATGATGTTGTTGTATGCAAAAGTGTTGACAAAAGAAGCGATGTCAACTCTTTTATGAAAATTACTGAGTTGGAGCCATTTGACTTGTCGATTGATGCCAGAATCGACTTCGACAATTGGATGAAATACACTACAAACCCTCAGAAGGCTTTTATCACTAAAGAGATTGTGGGTCCTGAGCGATTGGAAGGAGCGGCTGGTACAGGAAAAACGATCTCCATGATACTTCGCTGCGTTAATATTCTCAAACAGAAAATAATTGCAGACACACCCTATCATATTATTTTCATAACTCATTCTCTTGCCACAAAAGAGAGAATTGTTGAGGTGTTTAAAAATGTATGGGAGGATTTCTCCTTCTATCAAGAAGTTGGTAATGGGCGTGAGTTGCAATCCATTTGCGTGACAACTCTTCAAGAATGGTGTGGTGATCATCTTGGTGCGTTTCCTATACATTCGGACTTATTCCTTGATAAAGACGCGGCGGATTCAAAATTTTTGCAACGGATGTATATCGGAGAAGCATTTGAACGTGTTTTTGCCGATACTAAAGCCTCTTTGCAGGCTGTTTGCTCTTCTGAGTTCAACAAATTCATAAACGAGTCAAGCAGGGAAGTTGTATATGAATTATTCCAACAGGAAATTTCAGTTTTAATAAAAGGTAGGGCAGAACAGAATCTCGTCAGATATAAGGCGTTAGATCGACCAACTTATGCAATGCCTCTTAAAAATGATGCAGACAAAGAATTCGCTTTTGCTGTTTATAAAGAGTATAGAAAAGCACTTGTGTTAAATAACCGTTATGATAATGATGACATAGTGTTGTCTGCCTTAAAGAATTTGAGCGCACCTATTTGGAATAGGTTAAGAGAAACCGATGGGTATGACTGCTGTTTTATTGATGAAACGCAATTGTTTAATATAAATGAATTGACAATCTTTCAGTATTTGAATAAGGAAGATGTGGCGAATCATATTGTATATGCTATCGATAAATCTCAAGCCGTCGGTGATTGGGGAATTGATGAGAACTTAATCACCAGTGCTTTTGGTCTTCATTCAGAGGTGGAAAATAGTTTTAGTGTCATGTTTCGTAATTCACCGGAAATTGTCAATTTGGCCTTCTGTATACTGTCACATGGAGCATCCCTATTTACCAATTTTGATAATCCGTTAGACCATTTTGAAAATGGTTTCACCAAAGAACAAGAACAGAAGTGTACTTTTCCAAGGTATATTCTCTATGATTCTGATCAATTGATGTTAAAGGAGCTATTCGTTCTTTTGGGTGAGCATTGCAGGGATACAAGTTGTAAGAAATCGAATATTCTTGTGGCCTTTACCACGGATGAATTATTAAATGAGGCAAAGAAGATTGCTAACGAAAAGCATATTCCTTTTGAGAGTTTGTCAAGTCGTTGTGACACCAACACGGTAAATAAAGCGGTGCTGAACAATAAGTATGTATTTGCTGCTATTGATTATGTTGGTGGGCTTGAGTTTGAATCAGTGTTTATTGTTGGTGTAGATAGGGACAGGGTTCCGCCTGATGGGGAAGAGAACTTGGAAGCCAATCATATTCTTAGTTACATCTGGCATAATAGAATGTATGTTGCTATTACAAGAGCAAAGTATTCAGTAACGATGCTTGGTAATAAAGTAACTGGGGAGAGCCCTTTAATTGAGTTGGCAAAATTGTATGATTTGGTAAAACTTGAAGATTGAATTTAGCAAACATTAGGAATAATTTGCACCCCTCTAGTTCTATGCGCAACCGGTGATTGCTCGAGTCAGGTTCAAGTCGTCTGCTCAATCTTAAACTGTCGTTGCTTGAAGTCAATCCCATTGCCGACTCAATCTCTAGGACCTGAGAATTGGCGTGGATACTTAAGAAAAGATTTCTCTCATGCTGGCAATGATGATGTGAATAAAAACAAGAATCACTTTGTAACCGTCGAAGAGCAGTTGGAAAGCATTGGCGTTGGGGTGATTTGGTTTGAACGGTTCGAGGAGGTTCCTCAAATGATACGACAGATAATATCGCCTTTGCGTTTTTATAGCCCCCAAAACTAACTACAAATTATTTATGCCTAAATATAAGATCGAAATTCAAAAACAGTATTCTGACTACTTTGAGATAGCTGTTGAGTTTGAGGAAAAATCCAAAAAGGAGGCGATTGCGAGGTCGCAAATGATTATCAATGATGTGGCTGATCAGTATTCGGAAGGGTGTTATACGGGAAGGTTGTATAGGAAGTCTTTTTTCTTTGGATGGTGTCGGGTTTCCACACAAGATGTCACTAGTTCTATTAAGACTCGGTGAGTTGATAATATGATAATAAATAGCGGCTCACGGCTTTTACGCGCAGCCGGAGCCGCTGATGGGGGGGGCGGTGTTCCACACAACCAGAGGCCCCCAATAAAACAGACGCTGGCTTCTATAAATTGGTTCAATAGCTGGCGGCTTTGCTTCTGTTAATGTAACAACGGTTCTTTTTCAAAGCCAATTTGGTTTAGCAATATTGTTAAAAAGCGCAAACTAGGAAAAGAAATAATCTAATATAGTTTAATTTAATTTTTTATCAAAATGATTAACGTAGGAATTATTGGATGCGGCTTCGTTGGCGGAGCCCTCAAAGATTGGTTGGAACACAACAACCCGGAATGCAAGCTTTTCATCAGCGACCCTCCTAAGGGCTATAATGACGATCTCAGTCAGGTGGATATCGCTTTCTTGCAGATTCATGTTCCAACAGAAGATGATGGCACGCAAGACCTCCGTCTTATGAAGGAGTTGATTCGCAAGTTGCCCGATGTGCCAGTGTTTGTACGCACTACTATCCTTCCAGGTACTAGCGAGATGCTCAGCCGTGAGACTGGCCATAAGGTACATTATATGCCCGAGTTTCTCACCGAACGTACCCATATTGAGGACTTCAAGAAGCAGACCATGGTGTTCACCGGGGCGCACGACCTGCTCACCCGCATCTTCGTCGGCAAGAAGTTCACTGTCATGACTCCACTTGAGGCCGAGCTCACCAAATATATGCACAATGTGTTTGGTGCCTACAAGGTCACCTACTTCAACGCCTGCCGTGAGTACTGCGAGCAGATGGGAGCCGACTGGCGCAAGGTGCATACCGGCATCCTCCTTTCGGGTTATATTAACGACACCCACACCTACGTGCCTGGTCCTGATGGTAAGTTTGGTTATGGTGGCAAGTGCTTCCCCAAGGATGTGAATGCTTTTGCCAAGATGACGGAAGGCACGCCTCTCGGAACACTATTGGAGCATTTGCATGAGTTGAATGTTCATTTCCGTGGGGTGGAAGAGCATATCTGATTCGGTTGAGAGTAGTTGAAAGAAGGAAGTGAGAGTTCATTGTTCGATGGTTCGTACTCCTTGAACTTTGAATTAGACCGCTAACCGTAAATCGTTATCTATGAAGATACCATCGGAATGTTGTCACCCACATTAAATGCTTCTGACACAACAAGTCTCTCTTACAACTATATGAAGAACAAATGTGAAGAGAACAATATACCCTTTCTTGACTATTCAAACGACGAAAGCTATTACCAAACACATCTCTTTAGAGATAAAACTCTTTTGAATTATTATGGAGCTGAGGTGTTCACGCAGAGTTTAATGACGGATTTAAAAGAATATCTTATTACTAGCGAGCAATAGCGTAACTTGAAATGTCAATGTTAAAGGGCGAGTTTATTACTTCTGGAGCTAAATCATTATAATAAATCGAATATTATGCAGTCATACGTTTTTCCAGGCAATATCGATGAGTCGATTATGGCCATCGGCGCACAACCGTTTATGTATATGAGAACCGATGCGTTCTCGAAGATTAATAAAGAGTCTGAACAGATGTTACTCGATTTGATTCACTGCACTGGAGGCAGAACCATTATTTATACAGGAAGTGGCACTGGTGCTATGAGTGCAGTGGTGGAGAACTACTGCACAACCAAGAAGAAGGCTTTCGTGATTGATGGCGGTTCTTTTGGTCATCGCTGGTTCCAACTCTGTGAGTATTATGGTGTACCTGTTGTGGATTACACGGTGCCTTTCGCGAAAGAGATTGACTATGCTGATTTGGAGAATACCGTGGCAACAGAGCACCCTGATGTCTTCCTTTGTCAACATCACGAGACCAGTACGGGACAGCTCTTTAACTTGAAAGAAATCAGTCGTATCTGCCATAAATACAATGTGTCATTAGTAGTGGATGTGATTAGTTCTTTCCTTGCTGAACAGTTAAGTATGGATGAACTTAATATTGACATTTGCGTAACTAGTACACAAAAAGGCCTCAACATTCCTCCTGGACTGTCAGTGTTGTTTTTTGGCAAGAATCTCGAAGGTTACAAGTTTAACCACAAAGGTTATTACTGGGATTTTGATGACAATTTCAGCAACTTGAAACGTGGCCAGACTCCGTTTAGCCCTGCTACTATTCTTTACCTCCAACTCCACGCGCGCTTGAAACAACTTAAGGCTGAAGGTGGGGAACAGAAGAATATTGATGATGTAAGGCATCGTGCCCTATTCTTCCGTGAGCTTTGCAAAAAGTATGGCTGGGAAGTTCCTGCCGAGAATCCTTCGATGGCAGTTACAGGCTTTCAGACTAAAGACACGGTTGAACGCAAGGTGTTCAAGGGATTGATTGATAAATACGACACCTACATTATGCCTGGTTCAGTTCCCGGTTTCTATCGTGTTTCTCACATGGGATTGCAGACTGACGAAGAATTGGATCTTTTGGCACAAAGGATTCACAAATTGGAGTATTAAAATATATCAAAAAATGGAAGTTTATATCAAAAGGCTCGAGGAAACAGATGTTACCTATGAAGAAATAGTTTCTTTGATGCATGATTCGTTTAAGGAGAGGTTAGACCAAGGACTCAATTTTACATCATGTACAATGAGTGTGGATGAGTTCAAAAAACGTTATTCTGATGGAGTTATTATTGTAGGTTTTGATAAAGCCACCAACGAAATGATGGCTTTCTATACTTTCCATTTGAGGACGGACAAAAAAGGAATTAAATACGGATATCTTGAACAATTAGCTGTTAGTCCGAAAGCTAAAAGAAGCGGTATTGGAACTAAGATGCTGGCTGAGAACTGTAAAATAGCAGCATCTATGGGGGCAAAATACATGTTGTCTGATACTGCCTGTGATGCTACTAGTTCTGTTAAATGGCATTATAAAAATGGTTTTTTTGATTATGAACTAGAATCGTATCGCTCTACAAACTATTGGTCAAAAGTGTTTATTAAGTATCTTGATGAAAGTATTAAAAAAAGTAAGTTTTACTTGAAATTGCATTACTTGTCTTCTTGGGCGTTTATTAAGTTGACAAGACACGAGAACGGTTCGGATAATCTATTGGGTAAATTATACAAAAAAATAAAATGCAGGAACTAACGCTTAAAGAGCTCCAGCAAGTAAACCTTGACATCTTAAAGGATGTACATGCATTCTGCGAAGCGAACAATATCAAGTATTCAATCGCATACGGCACCTTGATTGGTGCTCTACGTCATAAAGGCTTTATTCCTTGGGATGATGATGTGGATATTGTCATGCCACGACCGGATTATGAACGTTTCTGTAAGACGTATAAATCAGACAAAGGGATGAGAATGATTTATTACGGGAATGACAAAACTGCGCTTGCTGCATTTGCCAGAGTAGTAGAGTGTGAGAAAACCGACTATCAGACTGAACGTCCATGGACGGCTCAAAAGTCAGGTGTTTGGATTGATGTTTTCCCACTTGATGGCGTAGCAAATCAAGAAGAGTATTCTCGACGCTACAAAAGATTGAAGCCTATCAGTTGGTTTGTTTATAAATTCCGTCGACAGAATCATCATATTGTGCCTGCCGATGTATGGTGGTCAAAAACAAAAACAATAATAGCTCGGATTATAGGTTTTAATGGCTGGTTGCCCAGTATACTACTTAATAAGGTAATTATCCGAACCATGACTATACACAATTACGAGGATTGTGATGCGTATGGGCAGATTTCCTGTTTAGACGATGGCCCAATTGTATTCTCAAAGAAAGGTTTTGATAATCCTGTTTTGTTGGTTTTTGAAGATACTCGGTTTAGAGCCATGAGTGACTATGACGAAGTGCTACGCAAACTTTATGGTGACTATATGCAGTTGCCACCCGAGGATAAACGGGCACCTAAACAATTTTGGATACATTTTTACAAGAAATAAACTCATGATAAAAGTAATAACTTACGGCACTTATGATCTTCTGCATTATGGGCATATTCGCCTTTTGGAACGTGCCAAAGCGTTAGGCGATTATCTGATAGTAGGCGTGACAGCTGAGGATTTTGATAAAGCTCGTGGCAAAATCAATGTAGAACAAAGTCTTATGGAACGCATTGAGGCCGTCAAGAAGACTGGGCTTGCAGATGAGGTCATCGTTGAAGAATATGAAGGGCAGAAGATTGATGACATTCAAAGATATAATGTTGATATATTTGCCATCGGTAGTGACTGGGTAGGAAAGTTCGACTACCTGAACGAGTATTGTAAGGTGGTTTACCTTGATCGTACACAAGGAGTATCAAGCACAGAATTGCGTGCCGAACGTAATCTTGTGCGTCTTGGGCTGGTAGGTCGCTACAGTAATGTAAAGAAGTATGTTTCGGAAGCGGCTTACGTCAATGGCCTTGAAGTGGCTGCAGTGTATGTGAGAGATAAAGAGAGATACAAAACGGAACTGCCTGAAAGCAAAGCGTTCTTGTCCGACAGTTTTGATGAAATGTTAGAACGGGTGGATGCGGTTTATATCACATCCCATCCGACGGAGCATTACGAACATATTAAAGAGGCTTTACAGAAAGGTAAACATGTCCTTTGTGAATCGCCAGTGGTTCTCAATGTTTCACAATTTGATGAGTTGACAGCAATTGCAAAAGAGAGAGGTTTGGTATTGATGGATGCTATCAAGACCGCCTATTCAATGGCGTATAACCGGCTAATACTCCTATTGAAGGGTGGTAAGATTGGACACGTTGTGTCCGTTGATGCCATCTGTACAAGTTTATCGGATTTGCAGAACAGTGACTTGACAAAATTGGAATTCAAGTGGAACAGTATCTGTGCTTGGGGACCAACGGCTTTACTGCCTATCTTTCAACTTTTGGGACCTAACTATAAAGGCAAGCAGATTACAAGCAACTTCATTGATAGAAGGTTACAATTCGACAATTTTACAAAAATTGCTTTTGTATATGACCATGCTGTTGCTTCAATCAAAGTTGGCAAAGGCGTTAAGAGTGAAGGTGAATTGATTATTTCTGGAACCGAAGGGTATGTCTATGTACCTGCGCCTTGGTGGAAAACGGACTTCTTTGAGATTCGTTATGAAGATAGCAGCCGCAATAAGCGTTTTTTTTACCAATTGGATGGGGAAGGAATACGTTATGAACTAGTTCAATTTATAAAGGCTATCGAAAGTGGGCGGCCAAGTTTCTATATACAACCCTCTACTTCAAAAGCTATTGTTCAAACGACAGAAGACTTTTATAATGCAAAAGACTTAATCGAAATTTAAAAATGGAAATGCAACAATTGACATTAAGGGAACGACAGTTGGAGTACTTGCGAATTCTTAAGGAATTGGATCGGTACTGTACTGAGAACGGCCTTAGATATTATATGGGTTGTGGTACATTAATAGGGGCCGTACGTCACAAGGGATTCATTCCGTGGGATGATGATTTGGACGTGTTTATGCCAAGACCGGATTTTTTGAAATTAAATTCTGATTATAGTTCTGATGATTATACATTCCATACGTTGTATAATGATAAATCTCATGCATTTAATTTTGGGCGCTTTTGTTGTAATGACATCTATACTCCCCAAAAAAATATAAAGAGTTTTACTTTTGGTATAGATGTTTATGTGATTAATGGAGCTCCTTCTTCGCGTGAAGAACAAATTAAACATATGGATGAAACATTTGTTTTTATAAGGAGAAAAGAAAAGCTTGTTCGTTTTAGAGATGCGCTTGTAAGAAATCACTTTTGGCCTTTTAGAAGCCTTGATTTCCCATTATTAAACAGGGTGTTGAGAAAGGCTGAAAGTCAATTCAGTAAGTATAATTATGAGTCGAGTGATTTTATTTGGCCATATGGAGGGGGTAGGCTTATTATGAAAAAAGATAACTATGGGACACCGATAAAGCTACAATTTGAAGATTGTTTTTTCTGCGCTCCTGAGCATTACCATGATGTTCTCACGTTAGGATATGGTGATTACATGAAACTTCCCCCGGTAGAAGAGAGACAGCCTTATCACGGAAACGAATACTATAAGATTAATGATTAGGTAAATGGATAGTAAAACGGTTACTAATACTCAAAAAGTAGCAAAGGGTGTATCATCCCAAACTATAATAACAATCGTACTTGGGCTAGTCGAGATAGTCTCGTTCTCAATAATGTCTCGTCTTTTATCTCAAGAAGATTTTGGTTATTATGCAGCCATAACAGCGGTAACAACAATCTTTGCTACTTTTTCTGAAACGGGCATAGGTTCTGCAATTGTTCAACAAAAAAGTTTAACAAAGCAGTACCTTAATAATGCTTTTTCATTAAGTTTGCTGTTTGGCGTTGTCATTTCTTTAATATTGTTTGTATCTGCAGGTTTTGTTTCAAATCTTGTCGCTGATACAAGTATGACAAATGCATTGCGGTTGATGTCAATTACTTTGTTGTGTAACTGTCTGACATCTGTTAATGTTAGTGTTTTGCACAGGAAATTGGAGTTTTTTAAAATTGGAGCAATTAATTTAATTGCTCTTGTCCTTTCTGTTGCTGCTGCAATTATTCTTGCTTTGCAGGGTTATGGTTATTACGCGATAATAGCCCGTGCTGTTTTGGTGTCAATAGTAACCTTTGTTCTCTCACTCATATTATGTAAGACGTCTTATAAAATAGAATTTGATACTTCAGTAATACGTGGCATTTTCTCTTTTAGCGGATGGTTAATGGCTAGTGCATTGTTCCGCAATCTGGCTCATCAAATAGATAAATTGATGATGCCAAGATTACTATCTGTTAATGCGCTTGGAGCATACAATCGGCCCAAAGATTTTGTTGAATCAATCTCAACTCGGTTAAATGGGATTTTTGATTCTGCTCTTTTCCCTGTCCTTTCTGGCGTTCAAGATAAAAAAGATGTGTTGCGTTCTGCTTTTCGTCGTTCATTGTCATTAATGAATATTTTTGCCTTAATGTTAACCTTAGCTTTCTTTTTCAACAGCAGGCTCATTATCCGTATTTTCTTTGGAATGCAGTGGTTGGATTTAAAAGTGGTAATGATGGTCATTTCCTGTTCCCTTTTATTTAATATTGACGGTCGTTTGGCGGATTGCTTTTTGAGAAGTTTAGCTATGACAAAACAGCAATTTTTTTTCCGTATTTTTGAGACAGTTTTGAAAATCATAGGGGTACTAATCGGCTTCAAATGGGGTGTCCTTGGGGTCGCATCTTCTATAGTTATTACGAATTTTATTTCTAAACTTGTAAAGATTTTATTTGTAAGTAGAAAGTTAGACATAGAGTGTAAAGAGTGCTGTAGACTTATTGTTTCTTCTTGGAGATTTGCGATAATTATTATCATTGTTTGTGGTATATCCATGTACATGTTGCCAAATACCTGGGGCGGTGATGTTTTATTGGCTGTCATTTTTTCCATAAGTGCTCTAATTATTTTTATATTTACACCTTCAATTGTAGGTGTACAATATCGTGATGAGATTCATGTAAAGATTATGTCTTTTATTAGGAACAAGCTATCACATTAGTTGTTTTTCCTTCCTATACCATGTTATTAATATGAAGCAAGATAAAACTTTCTTTTATATACTTTTGATTGTAATCCCATTGTATTTTTTACAAGGAGGATTGTTCGATCATGGAAGTTTAGCATCACAGAGTATAGTAGCCGTATGGTTGTTTATTGATATAATATATTTTATTAGATATATTAATTATGGGTTATGGGAGCCAATCGGACGTATTATTGTTCTTTTTTGGCTATTACAAACAATAACATGGATAGTAACGCCTTTTTTTAGTGACATTTCCTCGCGTGGGTGGGGGGCAACATATAGTGTTTATAAGAATATTTCAGTTGTTTTTTTGACTTATTTTCCATTTTACTATTTTTCGTACAAAAGCGTAGTTGATGAGAAACAACTAAAGATATTTGCTGTTCTTTCATTATTAACTCTAGTCGCTGCTTTTTTTATTAGTTCAAGAGAGGGTGTGTTTAATTCGGGTAGAGATGATATAACAAATAATGGTGCTTATTATCTTATTGCTATCATACCACTTTTGGGACTTTATTTTGATAAGTTTATAGAGTTCTTGTTTTATGGTGCTCTTTTGGTTCTTGTATTGTGGGGGGCTAAAAGAGGCGCAATATTATGTGCAACTGTTGAGGTTCTATTGTTCTTTTATTTCTATTCAAGAAAAAGCAATTCTTCAACGAAGCTTTTAACTACCGTGTGGGTTTTGGTGTTTATTATTGGCATTGTCTATATAAGCATTGATTTGTTTCAAGATAACGATTATTTACAACAGCGTTATGATCAAACAGTTAGTGGAGATTCGAGTATGAGAGATGAAATCTATTCAAACGCGTTGTTGCAGTTTGGTAATCAAGGTGTATTGAATCAATTATTTGGAAATGGTATGAATAGCACCTTATCAATCATCGGCGGTTATGCTCATCAAGATTGGTTAGAGTTGCTGATTGATAATGGATTTTTGGGCATTTTTCTTTATTTTTCGTTTTTCGTTACGCTATTTTCATATTATCGGAAAAAACGGAAAAGGATGACGCAAATGGAGCGTTTTATTTTTCTGTCAGCCACTATGGGGTGGTTTTTCCGTTCTATGTATTCTATGGGTTATTTCTCTATAGAGACAAGTTTTTTCATTATGGCTTTCGGCTATTTATCCGGATATAATAAAAAAATCAATAAAAAAATAACTTGTCATGAGTATATCAGTATTGGTAGCAGGTGACTATAGCCCTAAAGATAGGGTCGCAAAGAAGATTGATAATTCCGAATACGAATATTTGTTTGGATCGGTAAAGCAAGTGACTGCAGCAATGGACTATTCTATTGTTAATTTCGAAACGACAATTGTCGAAGGAATTGATGCGACACCAATAGAGAAGTGTGGCCCCAATTTATTCTGTTCGTCTAAAGCCATTGATGCCATCAAGTATGCAGGCTTTAATTGTGTGACACTTGCGAATAACCATTTTGCCGATTTTGGTGATTTTGGCGTAAAACAGTCATTGGATTTGCTTAAAGAAAAACAAATAGACTATGTCGGTGGAGGTATGTCCATATATGATGCTGTCAGAATTCTATATAAAAAAATAAATGGTCAAAAGCTTGCAGTATTGAATTTCTGTGAAGAAGAGTTTACAATTGCCACCAAAGAGAATGGAGGCTCTGCACCCCTAGATTGGTCATATGTTGTTCCAAAGGTCGTTGAAGCTAGAAAAAATTCTGATTATATATTGTTTATTGTCCATGGTGGTAAAGAGTTTTTTAATCTGCCTACTCCCAGAATGAAACGAGCATATAGGGCTTTGATTGACTTGGGAGTCGATGTCGTTGTAAACCATCATCAACATTGCTATGGTGGCTATGAGGTTTATAAGGAGAAGCCTATCTTCTATGGTTTGGGAAATTTCTGTTTTGACTTCCGTAATAAGAAAAACGACCCTTGGAACGAGGGCTATATGGTGAAGTTGTCATTTGACGATGTGATTAGCTTTGAGATTATTCCTTATTATCAGTGTAACGGTGATGCGACAATAGAGCTTATGGATGAGGCTCAAAAGAAGGCTTTATTGGAAAAGGTCCATGAACTGAATGTCATTATTGCCGACGACACACAATTGGAACGAGAGTATAAGAAATTCTCGGAATCATTTTTCCGAGCCATGAGGATGTCTCTTACACCATATTCCAATAGATACCTTTACTCGTTGTGCTTGCGGCATTTGTTGCCTGGTTTTATAACGAAAGAACGAAAACTTATTTTGACGGATTATGTGAATTGCGAATCTTGGCGCGACATTTTCCTTCAATACTTAAAATCAGAACAAAGATGAATTTAGGGAAAGAACAATTAAAACGCCTACTGACTAAAGATGGCCTATATTGGGTGATATATGTCGGTTTGCGGGATTTGAAATTAATGCGATTCTTGAACGATGAGCAATACACCAAGTTAACTTATCGTGTCCAGATGGGAGAAAAGCTTAATTTGGCAGAGCCTAAAAAATACAACGAAAAGGTGCAGTGGCTAAAGCTGTATGACCATAATCCAATGTATTCTACCATCGTGGACAAATATGCTGTAAAAGAATATGTTAGTAAACTTATAGGTGAACAGTTTGTAATCAAAACATTGGGTGTATGGGATAAGTTTGATGAGATTGACTTTGACACTTTGCCAGAACAGTTTGTTTTGAAAACAACGCATGGTGGTGGAAATACGGGGGTAGTGATATGTAGAGAAAAGAAGTCGTTTGATATGGCTTCTGCAAAGGATAAACTGAATAAGTCTCTTAAGAAAGATGCTTACTTGGTTTCCCGAGAGTGGCCATATAAAAATGTGCCTCGCAGAATAATTGCAGAAGAGTATATGGAGGATAAGAAGACTGGGGAATTACGTGATTATAAGTTCTTTTGTTTCGACGGTGAGCCCAAAGCTCTCTTTGTCGCTTCGGAAAGACAAAATCGTGAAGAACCATGCTTCGATTTCTTTGATACGGATTATAATCACTTGGACCTGCGTTGCAGTCATCCTTTGGCTGATGTTCCACCGGAAAAGCCGGCGTCGTTTGAGGAAATGCTTGGTTTGGCTCGAAAACTATCCAAGGGGTTTCCGCATGTACGGGTTGATTTGTATGATATCAATGGCAAACCTTTTTTTGGAGAGTTGACGCTTTATCATTGGGAGGGGCTGATGCCGTTTTACCCTGAGTCGTGGAATGATACTTTCGGAACTTGGTTAAAATTACCTGAAAATGGCACTAAATAGCATTTGGAACAAAAAAACACGAGGAATACTGTCATTCGGTCTTTTAGGAGTGACAATTTTATTTCAGAAGATTTCTGATAAAGTCACAACCTTTCTGTTCCGTTGCAATGTGGCGAGATGTGGAGGTTGTGTGCGCGTAGGACGTGGTATAACTTATCGTTATCCTATTTCAATAAGTGTCGGAAGCAATGTTTGTATTGGAAAGGATGTGGTCTTAACCTCTGAAAATCTGCCCAAAAGTTCATTGGTCATTGAGGATGAAGTAAGCATTGGGGATTATTGCGATATTGATTTTACAGGTAGTGTTATTATTGAAAAAGGTGCACATCTAGCTCATAGAGTGAGTGTTATATCGCACGACCATGGCTATGATTATAGAAATAAACCGGAAGGTAAATCGTTGACAATTGGAGAGAACGCCTTTGTGGGTTCCGGGGTGATTGTTTTGTTCAACTGCAATTCAATAGGAAAAAACGCTGTTATTGGGACGGGGAGTGTGGTGACCAAGGATGTGCCTGACAATGCCATCGTTGCAGGCAACCCTGCAAAAATTATTAAATATAGAGACAATTTTTAATATAGAAACAGACATGAAAATACTACTCTACGACAATACTCAGATGACCGTAAGAGATGGTCGGTATTATTGTGCAAGCGGTACTGGACAATTTGCCCAAGAGCTGATCGAACTAGGAAATGATGTAACTATGTTTGGTCAACAATTAGAAGACCCTTCAAGTACGTCTTCTTATGATATTCTTGCTGGTGGAGTCGAGGTGGCGGGCCTAGGAAGGTATAAAAGTAAGGTGATTAGCTATCTATTATTATATTGTCTTTCAATCAAGTATATAATGAAATCAGACTTTGTGTATTTTTTTTATCCAACTTCTTATCGGTATTTACCTTATATATGCCGTCTTTTTGGTAAAAAATATGGGTTGTATGTGCGTGGTGACAAAGATGTAAATAATAGACTTTCCAAATCCCTTTATAAGCATGCATACGTGGTGTTTACCGTTGCTAAGATTTTTACAGATATGGTAAATAATATTAGTAAAAATAAAGTGGGGCATACCATACGTCCAATGATTTCATATACTGATTTGGATGTTGTAAAAGATAGATCGTATTTTAGTAAAGATATTTATAAATTGTTATTTTTGTGTAGATTGCAAAAGGAAAAAGGATTAGAGGAACTGTTCGAAGCGATGGATAATCTCAGGAAAGAAAACATTTCTTGTTTTTATCTAACTGTAGTGGGGGGCGGTCCATATCTTGAAACAGCTAGGCAAAAGGTTATAGAACTTGGATTAGATGATTTCGTATCACTTGAAGGTAATGTGAATGATGAAGCTAAGAAAAAAGAATATTTCCTCAAATCTGATATATACATTTTGCCTACATACTACAATGAAGGTTTTCCACGTACACTGTATGAGGCTATGATTTTTGGCACCCCAATACTTACTACATTTGTATCAGGAATCCCAAGCCTAATGGTAGATAATTATAATTGCAAAAGGTTAGAAGAACGTTCAGTTAAAAGTATAGAGGAGGCACTGAAATACGCAATGTCTAATTATGAAGAGATGGGTGTGTTTGCAAAAAATGCAACGAAGACTATTTTGCAGGTTGTTGATCCCAAAAGACTTTCACACGCTCAAGATGTAGATAGAATAGTTCGAACAATTAATAAATAATTGAATGCGATTGTTGATGACGGCATGGTCGTTTTTTCCTGCACAGGAAGGAGGACCATCGAATGCTTTATATTGGCTGGCTTCGGGTTTAGCCAGGGAAGGGTATCAACTCAGGGTGGTAACTACAGACCGCTATATACCTGAAAACACGGTACCTGTTAACCAATGGTATAGATTGAATGGATTTGAAGTTATCTATCAGTCGTTGGATAAAGGTGAGGACTTGTTATACAAGGAGCTTGACAACTGCGATGTCTTACTTACAGACGGAGTGTGTAAGATTCTTTATTATAAACTGGTACTTTTCGCTCTAAAAAAAAACAAGAAGGTTGTGCTTTCTCCTCGTGGTGAGCTATTTGAGTCGGCTATTAATCATAAGGGTAAGCTATACGGATTGTTTAAGAAGATGTTTGTTGGATTGATGCGTGTGACTTTCAGAAATAAAGTGAGTTTCCACGTTACATCCAAGGAGGAAGAAGAAGCTGTAGTGAGGTATTTTGGGAAGAAAGCATCAGTTTGGGATATTCCTAATTATATGATTCTCCCCGAGAGGGTGGAGGTAATGCAAGAAGTAGAACCTTATCTATTATACGTTGGACGACTTAACCATATTAAGAATATAGACGTTATTTTATTAGGTTTAGCAAAATCGAGCGAATTTGGAAAAGGGAGGTGTAAGTTCAAATTAGCAGGGGAGAAGAAAGGGGAGTGTTATGAGTCACTGGTGGCACAGGTAAAAGAGTTGGGAATAACCGACAAAGTTGAGTTTTTAGGACTTGTTACGGGTGATAATAAAGATAAGCTTTATGCGGGTGCTAAATGTCTGCTGCTTATGTCAAAGTCGGAAAATTTCGGTAATGTCATTGTGGAGGCTCTTTCGCAAGGAACACCCGTGATTGCATCCAAGGGGACACCTTGGCAACTATTAGATGAAAAAGGAGCTGGATGGTGGATTGATGCTAATCCAGACCAAGTTTCAGAAGCTGTGAATAAAGTGTTGTCGTTGGATGAAGAAGGATATAATGAGATGCGTGAGAATGCGTATGCCTATTCCAGAGACTTTGACATCTATTCGAATAGTAAAAAATGGGTTGAAGTAATAGGAAAAACTGATTAAATACTGATTAAATAATGAAGTCATGTACATACACTTTTTTAAAAGAATAATCGATTTAGTATTTGCTTTAATAGCGTTGCCTTTTGTGTTGCTTATCATAGTAATTGTTGCCCCTTTTATCTGGCTTGATGACCGTGGCCCCATCTTTTATGCAGGAAAGCGTATTGGGCTTCATGGCAAACCATTCGGTATGTTGAAATTCCGCAGCATGAAGGTGAATGCTCCTGACATACGTTTGGAAGACGGTAGTACCTACAACGGAGACGACGATCCACGAGTAACCAAAGTGGGTAAATTCCTGCGCAAGACCAGTTTGGACGAGATCCCCCAATTCCTGAACGTCCTTACAGGACAAATGAGCCTTATCGGTATCCGTCCGGACCCGCTTGACTGGTTAGAGAAATACAACGAGCACGAGCGCGTGATCCTCACAGTCAAACCAGGTATCACTGGCTACAACCAAGCATACTATCGCAACAGCGCAGACGGTGAACTGAAATTGAAAAACGACGTGTACTATGCAGAACATATCTCTTTCTGGCTTGACGTGAAAATCTTCTTCAAGACCATCAAGACCGTTCTGTTGCGTGAAAACATCAACGTTGACGAAGACAGAAAATGAGAGAATACGGAAGTGAACATCCTTCAATCGTGTTGCCCGATGGCTACTTTAATGGATTGAACAAATATGGAAGGGAGCAGACCTATCTGAGAACTGGTAGGGAGGCTCTGATGTATGCCTCTTGCAACTGCAAGCCTGGGAAAGAGGCCGTGATACTGTGTCCTGCTTATTGCTGCTGGTCGATGACTGCGCCGTTTGAGTTTACTGGTTGGACGATAGTATATTACCGCCTGAACAAAGACCTGACCATCGATGAGGCGTATTTGGAAGGGCTGCTTCGTGGTTGCAGGCCTGATGCTATCCTAACCATGAACTTTTATGGCAGTGCTTCTACACAAAGTGCCATTGCCAAAGCGAAAGCCTTTAATGACAAGATAACGGTCATTGAGGACTTTTCACACTGCACCTTCTGCTTGGATAAGATTATTAATGAGCAGGTGGATTTCTATGTTACAAGCATCAGGAAGTCGATGGGTGTTTGCGACGGTGCGCTTGTGTTGAGCAAGCAGCCAACTAACAAGCGTTACATTGGTGAAGAAGCTCCTAATTTCGGAACTCTGCGTTTGGGCGCACAGAAACAGAAAGGAAGGTATGCTTTCACTAAGTCGCTTGATGAAAAGGACGTGTTCCTTTCTGAGATAAGACAGGGTGAATCGATGATAGATAAGTTGGATGGCATTCACCCTATTTCTGAGATTTCAGAAAAGATGATATCCACCATCAATGGCGAAGAAATAGCCTTTGCCCGTAGGGTGAATATGAAGCACCTGTGGGAACTGCTTGATGGGGAAGTGGAAATGGTTCTCGGATTGGAAAAGAGTTTTGATGGGGCTCCCTTCTCGCTGCCTATCCTTGTTGAAAATAGGGACGAGGTGCAAAAGAAACTGGCACAGAAAGGTGTGTATGCTCCTGTTTTGTGGCCTATAAGTGATGTGGCTAGAAAGGTATGTGAAGTCTCTGCTTGTGTGTCAGACCGTATGCTTTCTCTGCCCATAGACCAAAGGTATAACTATGACGACATTGAGGAGATAGCCTCGGTTGTCCTTTCTGTTTGTAGAAAATAATATGAAAAAATTGATGGTGCTGGCCGCTGGATTGCTGCAGATTCCAGTGATAAAGAAAGCCCGTGAAATGGGTGTGTATGTCATTGCCGTGGATGACGATCCCGATGCCCCGGGATTGACTTCGGCAGACAAGGCCATTGTGCCGGGTGGTTTAATCAATGAAGAGATAATATTGGCCATTGCCAAAGAAGAACAGGTGGACGGTGTAATACATCCTTGTTCTGAGGTGGCTATGAATGTGATGGGACGCATTAATGATGAGTTGCACTTGCACGGCATTTCCCGTGAGACTGCTGTTAGGGCTACCAACAAGCACTTGATGCGTGAGGCGTTTGAGGCGTATGGAGCACCCGGCCCGAAGTCGTATTGTACGGATGATGTAGAGGAAGGGTATAAACTGTTTCTTTCGATGGGCGGTAAGGCTATTTTGAAACCTTCGCGTAACAGTGGTAGCCGTGGAATAGCTGAGATAGAACAAGGTCTTTCGTATGAAACTTTTGCTCCGCTGTTTGAGCGTTCCAAGGATGAGAGTCGCGATAAATCGGTGATGGTTGAACAGTTTGTGGAAGGCCCTGAGTTTAGTGTGGAAATCATTGTCTCGCACGGAACAGTGAATGTGTTGCAAGTGACCGATAAGAAAACAACTGAGGCGCCTTACTTTGTGGAATTGGGGCATAATCAACCCTCACTTTTCCCTAGGGAGATAGTAGCGGCTGTGAAGGATGCTGCTGTGAAGGGAGTGAAGGCTTTGCGGTTGAATGACTGTGCAGCTCACGCAGAAGTGAAGGTACAGGACGGAAAACCATATATTATGGAGATTGGTGCCCGTTTGGGTGGTGACTTTATCTCTACGGAACTTACTCATCTGAGTTCGGGTATTGATATGGTAGCAGCTGCCATCAATGTGGCATTAGGTGAGGAACCCAATTTAATACCTTTATCCAAGCCCAAAGGTGTGGCGATCCGTTATTTTACGCCTAAACCTGGTGTGGTTAAGGCCATTGAGGGAGAAGAACTGTTGGAGCGTCCTGACGTGTATGATGCAGAAATATATGTGAAGCCAGGTGATGAGGTTCGCGAGGTAAAATCTTCGTTGGACAGAAGCGGTCATGTGATTGTGACGGCTCAAACACCAAAGGATGCCATTACAGAGGCAGAGAAACTTGTTTCTGCGGTTAAGATTATTACAGCATGAGAATACTGATACCATTTTCCTATTACCATCCCGAACAGTGTGCTGGCTTGTTTGTCATAGATGATTTGACGGAAGAGGCCGCTAGGCAGGGCATATCCTCGCTAATTACTGTGCCCACACCTACTCGTAATGTGGAGCCAGGAGCAAAGTGGAGCAGGAATGAGGCTTTGCGTGACGGAATGGTGCAGATACATCGCTTCCACATGTATGGGGAAGGGAAGAATCCGGTGCTAAGGGCTTTGCGTTACCTCTTCTGTGAGATGGTGCAATTGCACTATATGCTCTGGAAGAAATACGATGTGGCATTTATTGACAGTACGCCTCCCATTCAGGGTTTGAAACTTCCCCTTGTAAGGATGTTCAGGAAGAAACCTGTGGTGTATAACGCACAGGACTTGTTCCCTGAGACACTGAGCGGAACAGGACTGGCTAAGAGTGGTGGACTGCTTTGGAAGATTGGAATGTGGGTGTCAAACGTGACCTTCCGCAACTCGGACAAGATTATAGCCATTTCGCACGACATCAAGCGAAGCATGGAGGCCCGTGGGGTACCTGCTGAAAAGATAGAGGTGGTGTACAATTGGGTGGATGAAAAGACTGTGCAGCCTGTGGCTAAGTCTGAGAACCCACTGTTTGAAGAGTTTGGATTGTCACGGGATAAGTTTACATTGATTTATGCCGGTAACTTGGGGAATGCACAGAATATTGGGATTGTTCTGGACGGTGCTTCACGACTGCCAGAGGTGCAGTTTGCCTTGTTTGGTACGGGTGGTCTGGAAAGCGAGATTCGTTCAAGAATCGAGAAAGAAGGGTTGTCCAATGTACACCTGAATCCTTTACAGCCTATTGAACGTGTAAGCTACGTGTATTCCCTGGGAGATGTTTGTATTGTATCATGTAAGGAAGGATTGGGCGGTAGTGCTATGCCTTCAAAGAGTTGGTCAATCATGTCCTGTGGACGGCCAGTGATAGCCAGCTTTGATGAAGGTGAGTTAAAAGAGATATTGGAGAAGAATAACTGTGGCGTATTCACTCATGCTGGTAATGTGCAAGAGTTTGTGGAAGGAATAAAGAACCTTGTCGCAGAACCTTCCCGTTGCAAAGAGATGGGAAAGAACGCCCGTCAGTTTATATTGGACAATTTAACCAAGGAAGTTGGTAGCAAGAAATATGTTGAGATAATCAAGAGTGTCGTGAAGAAATAAATCGTTTTGAGTTATGAATACTAAATTAAGAAACATTCCGTTCTCGCCCCCTGACATGTCGGAGGCTGAGGCTAAGTTGGCATCTGAGGCTATTCTGAGTGGTTGGATTACCACTGGTCCCAAGACCAAGGAGTTTGAGAAGAAGATTGCTGAATATGTGGGAACCGAAAAGGCTGTGTGTTTGAACTCTGCAACGGCGGCAATGGAAATGGCATTACGCCTGATTGGCGTTGGACCGGAGGATGAAGTAATTGTTCCTGCTTATACTTATACCGCCACCGCATCCGTTACCCAGCACGTGGGTTGCAAGGTAGTGATGGTGGATAGCCAGAAAGACAAGGTGGAGATGGACTACGACAGGTTGGCGGAGGCCATAACGGAAAAGACCAAGGTGATTTGCCCCGTGGACTTGGGCGGCGTGATGTGCGACTATGACAAGATCTTTGCAGTTATTGAGGCCAAAAAGCACATGTTCCATCCTGCCAACGAAATTCAGAAACGCATTGGCCGTATTATCATTGCTGCTGACGATGCACACGCTTTTGGTGCCCAGTGGCATGGAAAGATGGCGGGGGCTATTGCCGACTTCTCTTCGTTCAGCTTCCATGCTGTGAAGAATTTGACCACAGCAGAAGGCGGTGCGCTAACATGGAATCTTCCTTTTGGTGAAGAGCCTGTCAGTTATGATACTTGGTCAACAGTTCCCCGTATGGAGGGCGAAACATGGAATGCTTTTCTGTATCGTTTGAGCCAACTCTATTCGCTTCACGGTCAAAATAAAGATGCTTTAGCTAAGACTCAGTTGGGTTCATGGGAGTATGATGTGATAGGCCCTTGGTATAAATGCAACATGACTGACATCATGGCAGGAATTGGTCTAGCTCAGTTAAGCCGGTATCAAGGGATGTTGGAGCGTCGTCGCTACATTATTGGTGTTTATGACAATGCCCTGAAAGATCTGCCCGTAGCAGTGCTGAGGCATTATGGTGATGACTTTGCCGGTAGCGGCCACTTGTATATAACTCGCCTGCTTGGACGTACAGATGAGGAACGTCGGGCAGTGATTGTGAAGATGGCCGAGAGGAGCATAGCCTGTAATGTTCACTATAAACCGCTACCCATGATGACGGCATACAAGGCATTGGGTTTTAATATCAAGGACTTCCCGAATGCCTACAATCTCTTCGTGAATGAGGTGACATTGCCGCTGCATACAAGATTATCTGATGAAGACATTGAGTATATCATTACTAACTACGTTGATATCATAAAGAGTTTATAACTTTCTTTTGTGCAGTACGACATATTCCTGAAACTGGTTTGGATGGGGTTGGGGATTGGTGAGACGATTTCTTTACCATCCATGACTGGATACAAATCAAAGCCCTTGCGGAACGGCAGGGGTTTAGTTAAATTATACTTGACGGGATTGTATCGTGTAGCCCAGATTGCACTAGTGCATGTTGCAGGCATAGTTTATTCAGGTCAAGGGGTTCTTCTTTATTAAGAATCCTACATTGAACTAAAAAACACAATGATATGAATATAGTTGAAATATTGAAAGAGTTTATGGAAAACGAGGCGCGCTCCTGCTCGATGGATTTCGGGTGTGTGACGCCCGAATATGTGTATAGGATGTGGGGAGATAATGTTGCGATAGAAGAGATAGCTGAGGTATTGGCCGTCTGCAAAAAAGAATTGTTTTATGAGCGTTAAGGGATTCTTTAAGGGTGTGTGGCGGTTCTGCTCGTATCTTTTTTGGCCGCAGTGGAGGTGATTAACTCGGAATGAACAGTTATGGTTATAGATAAAACATTGCTTGATGAATTGAGCGCTAAAGCGAAAGCGTCGCCTCGTCTGCGAATGAATTTCGACCTTCGCAATTCTGCCGAGGACAACTCCCAGCGTATGCTGAATGCGCTAGAAATGGGAACGGTGATGCCCATTCACAGACATTTGTCCTCCTCTGAAACCGTAGCCATCATTCGAGGCAAGATATGCTGGCATTTTTACGACGATGCCGGCAACGAAACCGAACGCGTAGTGCTTGACGCTGACGGTGACTTACGTGCGCTGAATGTTGAAAAAGGCCGGTGGCACTCGCTGGAATGCCTGGCTCCTGGTTCGGTGCTGATGGAAGCAAAAGACGGGAAGTGGGAGCCGCTGGGGGAAGAAGAAATAATGGAGATTTAATATGGAGAATTTCGAGAAATGGCTTGTTGAAAACAAGAACCAAATTAATCCTGCAGCATATGGTTTGTTTGAAGACTCTTTACGCTGTATGAAGTTTGATATTGTCCGACCTGCGTATCTTATGGCTTACCAAGGGATGATACGCCATATACGTGATGTGATTGTGTTTGGAGAGCGTCCAAATGCTTTTAACGAACCTGCGTGGAGCGCAATATTAAGGGATTTAACGTTGGATAATCCCGATGTGAAGTGGGATGATAATACTTACGACAAAATACGGCAAGGGGCTGACAGGAGTTCAAGACACCCTAAGGTATTGAATATGCCGGATGAGGCTCGAAACAAATTTCCATATTGGCGTGAGTTAAGAAATGTCTGTGCTCACAACAAAGAGTATATATTACTGAAAGCTCATACCATTACGTTATATGCTTTCATAGAGCAATTCATTTTGAGAATGTCGGTTGAGGGCGGTTTGCAGACGTTGCTAAATCAGCTGGATGAATTCTATAATCCTGTTCTGACTCCACCAGGTAAGGATGACACAGAATTGCTGAAAAGAATACCTTCGATGGTAGAAATTGGAGAATTGAAGCCATTCTTGGTTGATGTTGCAACAATCCGGAAGAAATATCATGTTAGAGATTTTGCAGCGTTCTTCTTGAAATGTTATGACACCCTCACAGAGCCATATAAAGATGAATTGAAACGGATAATAGAGGGTGATGAAGTTCTTTTAGGGAAAGTGTTGGAATATGATCCTGAAAGGGTTTTGACATTTGTGAATTCGCCCGAGAAGATAAGAAAGATCTGGCTGCATGATAGCTTTACAATGTTTTTCAAAGGGTCTTCAATTGTTGCACATCTGATGGAGGCTGGGAAGCTATCTGAAAGTGACAAGGAAGAATATTTTGATAAAGTGCTTTCTAGGTTATATCAATTCGGTAATTCGTGGAATGAGGATGACTGGGTAACAGAAGTGTTCAAACGACATGGACTATTAAAGAAATTCCTGAATGAGTATTTTGATGTGTCGTTTACTGGAAACACCAATAATATGTCGAAGATTTGTCACTCAGTATCTTTCTATGCTTCGATGATGAATTGTCTGGATGTGGAAAGCGATGATGTGTATGTTCGTCATATTGTGGAAGTATTCGGTGGTCCATACCCCTATACCCTACGTGACTGGTTCAAAGGGAATATGATGTCGGATAATGAGTTTGCAACAAAACTGAGACAAAGAGTCTCTGAGCTTGGACTCGAAATGCCCAAAAGTATAGAGACTGCAGAGATAGAAGATGATGAGGTTGAAAGGAAGGATTGATTGTATGATTTTATCACATAACAAATCTTTGTACGACAAACTGTTCATTCAGATTGCTCGAATGCATGATGAGGTGGATTATAGAAAGCACTTGAATGCATATAAAGGGCAAAGCGGTAAATGGAAGGATTATCCCGCTGCTTCAGTAGGTGCAGAGTATGATATCAGGTCTGCCATAAGGCATCATCATACTAGCTCACGAAAACAAGATTTTCATCCTTTAATATTGCGCGAACTTACGGGTCGGTTAGGTGAGCTTAATGAAGATAGCGTGAACTATCCTGCTTGCAGGAATAAGGTGGGACATTGTGCTGAGAATTATGCGGCTTCAGGTGTAATAAATGAGCTTGATCCAAATGGCAACTTAAATAATACACAAATCTTGAGTTCACTCCAATTCACAAAAGCATTTCGTCCCCGAACATGGAAGAATATAGATTGGTGTGCTAATTGCCACACAATGTTTGACTGATTATGGCAGAATTGACTGAACGGCAAATTAAGGAGCAAGATATAGACTGGTATTGCCTTGTAAATGGCCGTCCAACTCACATCGCCTCAATGGAAGGATTCATACCAAAGAAGTTTCGTGATAGAGAGGAATTGAGGTTGCAACAGGATTCTGTTGCCATGATGGAACCTTTCGCAGATGTGAAGTTGAATACTGATACTATTAAAACGCAGATTGCCGAAGGATATGAATACCTTCAAGACGAATTAATGAGAGAGGCTGTAGTTGAAGCCAATAGAGGCAATCCCGGCTTTGCCTACCTCAAGAATGAAATACTTCCAATAAGGCTATTTGCTTCAACTTTTGTAGAGAAGGCAAGAAGAGGTTTCCGCTCTTTTGCTAGACGTGAGGGTGCTGAAGGGAATGAATATGTTTTGATTGCAGAGCCATCAACTCCAGTTGAGTATAATGGTGGTCAGCATCCTCTTGTGGAATTGGAATGTGAACAAGATGCTGATGGGAATAGTATATCATTTTGATGTTTATTTAAAACATTCGCAATGACACAAGATGAACGTTGGCTGGCTCGATATAATGAAGTGAAGAGTTTTATTAAAACAAATCATCGGAATCCGTCTAAATATTATCCGGATGAGAAATTGATGGTTCATTTTTTGAAGAGGGGAAGGAAATTGATGAATACAGGGGTGACGCTAGGACCAAGAATTAGTATGTTCAAAGAGCTACTGGCGTTAAGTGAACAGTATAAACACGTTAATCAGTATCAGTAGAAAGCCGCTCCAGCCAACTTGACGCTTTAGCGGCAAGTCCGCTTTCGCTAAAACACGAAAGCAAGACCGCAGGCGGCAAGCCGTCCACGGACTTGCGAATAACAAAACATCATGCTGAGCGAAAAAAACATAGTTACCATTCTATTATCAATATGACCACTGCTGGTGCATTTGAGATATTTCTTAATAATATCAAAGTGGATGACTATGACCAGATAGGTCGTAGGTATCACGAGATTACTAAGAAACTTAATCAAAAATTCAGAAATACTGACTCGGATATTGCCAACTGTTTACAAGTTGGTTCGTATGGAAGATATACTGGTATTAAGGGTATTTCAGACTTGGATATGCTTTATATAATGCCAAATAACCAATGGAATGGGTACAAGAATAATCCCAGTCAGCTTTTGAGAGATGTTAAAGACGCTATACAATTAAGGTATCCAACAACTGAGGTTAAGGTTGATAGACTTGTTGTTGATGTTTTCTTTTCAAATTTTACATTTGAGGTTCAGCCCGTTTTTGAGATAATTGATGATGATGAAATTTATTATAAGTATCCCGATACTTATAATGGTGGCTCATATAGAATCACAAAACCTCGACATGAGCAACAAGCTATGACAGAATTCCGCCAAGAATACGGTGAGGCTCACCGACATCTTTGTAAAATGGTTCGTTCGTGGAAGAACAATGTTGGTCAATGTATGGGAGGACTGTTAGTTGACACTCTAACGTATAAGTTTTTATCCTCCAACTTGGAGAAGGCTTCATGTTCGTACTCTACCTATGATTCTCTTTGTCGCGATTTCTTCGGATATTTGAAAGATGAACCAGACAAGACTCATTATCAGGCATTGGGAAGTGGTCAAGATGTTAAGGTGAAGAAACGTTTCCAACGTAAGGCAAAGAAAGCATATGTTATTGCTGTTGAGGCTTCTGAGGAATCTGATGATAGAAAACGAAATGACAAATGGAGAGAAATCTTTGGTCGTGCTTTCCCGAAAGAAGAACCTGTGGTAGAAAGTAAAGCTTTTGATTCTACTGAATACAGAGACCCGGAACAGTTTATAGAAGACTTTTATCCTGTTGATATACGTTATAGTGTTTCTATCGATTGTGAGATTCAACGTAATGGGTTCCGTGAAATTATGCTTAGCGCCTTATTGGCACAGCGAAAGCCAATTAGTCGTGTAAGATCATTGTTGTTTCAAGTCACACATACGGATGTCCCAGAACCTTATGTGGTAAAATGGAAAGTTCGTAATGTGGGTGAAGTTGCAAAACAAAAGAAATGCTTGAGAGGAGAAATCTATGATTCTAACAAGAATGGTAATATGAGAAAAGAATCGTCTGATTTCTTTGGCCCTCATTATGTTGAGTGTTATGTAATTAAGCATGGGGTAGTAGTTGCTCGTGAACGTATAGATGTCCCTATTGAATAATATTTGTATATGAAGAAAGAATCAATGTTAAATAAAATAGCTCAAAAAGGCTATGATGTGAGTTATGCGGCAAACTTGAATTTTGCCACTTATGATATTGTTTCCAAATTTCCTTCTGTAGTTTCATTTCTATCTATTGCAATAGGTATTCTCGGCTTAGTGGTGCCAGCATTTCAATTGACATGGGTGTCGGTCAGTATTCTAATAATTGGTATTTTAAGCTTGTACGTTGAGATCTTTACTGTAAATAAGGAAGATTATGGTGAAAGAGGGGGTAAAGATACGGCACTTTGGTATAGACTTAAAAACCTGTATTTTAAAGTGAAAGATTCACAAAATAAAGAGGATGATTATTCTGAAGAAGAAAAGGAATATGAAGCAATAGAAAAGGAGTTTAATGAAACGGCATGTGCCAAACAAATATTGTTTGCAAATTGGTTTGCACATTATAAGTTGTTCGTAGAAAAGGACGTCAGTTGGATGGATGAACAACTGCATTTTGGATGGTGGAAAGATAAAGTGCCAGGTACTGCAAAAGTTTTTATGCTTCTTGTTGTCTTTGTTTTGTTCATTCTATCAGTAATCTACTGGAATGATATTATAAGTACAGTTGTGGGGTGGTTTAAATAGGTAATAACGAAAAATAGAAGATAAATAGGAATCAAATAATAGACAATATGTTCAACTTAGACAAGTTCATTGCGGACAGCGTTACGTTCCGTCCGACAAGTATACAAAGTTTTATGTCTATTTGAATGATGCGAATAGTGGAATTCGACATGTATTGATGGATAAGGATGGAACGTATGTGCCGACGAAAGATGAGGCCTTAAATGTTCTTGTCGTGCAGTGCCTTTGTTAATTACCTTAGAAGGAAAGTAGCGCCATAACGCACTAACGACGGATCGAATTCCAATCTTTTTTCGGTTGCAATAAAACAGGCGACCTTGGGCCGCCTGTTGTTGGGGATGGCTGTTATTTGCCAGAGTCGTTTCGATTGTACTTTGGTCTCTCGCCTTTGTGATTGCGCTTGTAGGTTGCGATTCTTCCCGCTTCCCATTTGCTAGCACCTTCTTTTGTTGAAGGGCGGCCGATAATGGTCATGTTGGTGAAATCTTTACCCGAAGCTCGATGTTCGGCCTCGCGGCGTTTTGGGTCGTTAGTTGTGCCGGCGTAAACCATTTTGTGACCATCGTGCAATTCGTACTTGAAAGTATTCTTTTTTGCCATTATAATATACCCCGCCTGTTCAGTGGGCTTGTGAAGACTTGTCCAAGGCCTTCGGTTTCACAATGGGATTTTGGACAATCCCGATTTTTGGTTTTTCAGCGGCAAAGATACAGATAATAATTGAATTAAGCGGGATTATTACGTAACTTTGCAAGTTATTTCATTTTAAGTCCTAAGAATAAACAATAAATCAACATACAATGAGTGTATTCAAAGACAAAACCCTCCTGATCACCGGAGGTACCGGCAGTTTCGGCAATGCCGTGCTGAACCGCTTTTTGAGAACCGATATCGGCGAGATTCGCATCTTTAGTCGCGACGAGAAGAAACAGGACGACATGCGTCACGACTTTCAGGCGCGTATGCCTGAAGTGGCCAACAAGATCAAGTTCTACATCGGCGATGTGCGTAACAAGAGCACACTGAAATATGCCATGAAGGGCGTCGACTACGTGTTTCATGCCGCCGCACTGAAACAGGTCCCCAGCTGCGAGTTCTTCCCCATGGAAGCGGTCAAGACCAATGTGATGGGTACTGACAATACGCTAGATGCCGCCATCGACGCTGGCGTGAAATGCGTGATCTGCCTTTCGACCGACAAGGCTGCTTACCCCATCAACGCTATGGGTATCACCAAGGCCATTGAGGAGAAGATTGCCGTGGCCAAAAGCCGCCTTTCAGGTAACACCAAGATCTGCTGCACCCGCTATGGCAACGTGATGTGCTCGCGCGGTTCGGTCATCCCGCTGTGGATTGACCAGATTCGCAAGGGCAACCCCATCACAATTACTGAGCCTTCGATGACACGTTTCATCATGTCGCTTGAAGAGGCCGTGGACCTGGTACTGTTTGCCTTCGAGCATGGAAAGAACGGAGACATTATGGTTCAGAAAGCACCGGCTTGTACTATCCAAACCCAGGCAGAGGCTGTGGTGGAATTGTTCAAGCATCAGGCACCTAATGCGCCCGAGATTCGCGTTATCGGAATCCGTCACGGTGAGAAGATGTATGAGACGCTTCTTACTAAGGAAGAAGCCGCCAAGGCCATCGACATGGGCAACTTCTATGCTGTTCCTGCCGACAACCGTGACTTGAACTACGACAAGTTCTTCAAGGAAGGCGACACCCAGCGCGCCACCATCGAGGAATTCAATAGCAACAACACGTATCGGTTGAACCTGGAAGAAACCAAGGCAAAAATTGCTTCGCTGACCTATATTCAGAATGAGTTGAACGGTATTCCTAACCTGGTGTAACAATGAAGATTTTGGTTACTGGTGCCAAAGGATTCGTCGGTAAGAACCTTTGCGCCCAACTGAACAACATCAAGGACGGCAAGGCTCGTTGCTATGGCGATGTGCAGGTAGAAGCCGTTTATGAATATGACTTGGATTCCACCCCCGAGGAGTTGGATGCATGGTGCAAGGAATGCGACTTTGTGTTCAACCTCGCCGGCGTGAACCGTCCACAGAACCAAGAGGAGTTCATGCAAGGTAACTTCGGCTTTGCCTCAACCTTACTTGATACGCTGAAGAAACATGGCAACCGTTGCCCAGTGATGCTGTCATCGTCGCAGCAGGCTTCTTTAACGGGGCGTTTCGGTAACAGCGAGTATGGCCGCTCGAAGAAAGCCGGTGAGGACCTTTTCTTAAACTACGAAAGAGATTTTTTGAACACGGACTTAACGGATAACACGGATAAATCCGTTCAATCCGAGTCATCCGTGGTCGATAAAAAACAGCGTCCTCGTGTTCTGATTTACCGTTTCCCCAACTTGTTCGGCAAATGGTGCCGCCCGAACTACAACTCGGCCGTGGCTACCTTCTGCAACGCTTTCGCCAACGACCTGCCTTACACCGTCAATGACCCGTCGGTAGAACTGGAACTGCTCTACATCGACGACCTCGTTGATGAGATGATAGCTTGCCTGAAAGGGGAGGAGCATCATTGCGAGTTCGAAGGCTTGGAAGTGTTGCCTAAAACCGACGGCCGTTACTGTTACGTCCCAACAACCCATAAAATCACACTTGGTGAGATAGTGGAGCTTTTGAAGTCATTCGCCGCCCAACCCCAGACCTTGATGATTCCCGAGATTCCTGCCAACAGCTTCGCCAAGAAGCTTTACTCCACGTATCTCTCGTATCTTCCTAAAGAGAAAGTGGCCTTCCCGCTGAAGATGAACGTGGACGACCGTGGCTCGTTTACCGAGCTGGTCCATACGTTGAACTGCGGCCAAGTTTCCATCAACATCAGCAAACCGGGCATTACCAAAGGTCAACATTGGCATAACACCAAATGGGAGTTCTTCATCGTAGTGAGCGGCCACGGCCTCATCCAAGAACGGAAGATCGGCTCCGACGAGGTGATCGAGTTCGAGGTCACCGGCGACAACATCCAATGCATCCACATGCTCCCCGGCTACACTCATAACATTATCAATCTCTCAGAGACCGAAAATCTCGTAACGGTGATGTATTGCAACGAGATTTTCAATCCGAATAGACCAGACACGTATTTTGAGCCGGTAAAATAGAACACGAATCTCACGGATTAACACGAATAAAGATTCGTTAGATTCGTGCGATTCGTGTTCAAAAAATAATTAGAGTTAAACAAGAAATATAACAATATGAGTTCTTTTAAAAATAACGGAAAGTTAAAGCTGTTAATTATCGTCGGTACCCGTCCTGAGATTATTCGTTTGGCCGCGGTCATCAACAAGTGCCGTCAGTACTTCGACTGCCTGCTGGCACACACAGGGCAGAATTACGACTATAATTTGAATGGTGTCTTCTTCAAGGACCTGAAACTGGCCGACCCCGACGTGTACATGGATGCTGTGGGGGATGACCTCGGCGCCACCATGGGCAACATCATCGACAAGAGCTACAAGCTGATGGTCGAGGTGAAACCCGATGCGGTGCTAGTGCTGGGCGACACGAACAGCTGTCTGTCGGTCATCGGCGCCAAACGTCTCCACATCCCGATTTTCCACATGGAAGCCGGTAACCGTTGCAAGGACGAATGCCTGCCCGAGGAGACCAACCGCCGCATCGTGGACATCATCAGTGATGTGAACATGGCTTATAGCGAGCACGCCCGCCGCTATCTGGCCGATACAGGCCTTCCAAAGGAACGCACCTACGTCACGGGCTCACCTATGGCCGAAGTGTTGCATAACAACTTGGCAGAAATCGAGGCCAGCGACATCCACCAGCGTTTGGGCTTGCAGAAAGGCAAGTATATCCTTTTGAGCGCCCACCGTGAGGAAAACATCGACACTGAGAAGAACTTCATGTCGCTGTTCACCGCCATCAACAAGATGGCCGAGAAGTACGACATGCCTATCCTGTACAGTTGCCATCCGCGCTCACGCAAACGTCTGGAGGCTTCCGGCTTCCAACTCGATCCTCGTGTCATCCAGCACGAGCCCTTGGGCTTCCACGACTACAACTGCCTTCAGATGAACGCCTTCTGCGTGGTCTCCGACAGCGGTACCCTTCCAGAGGAGTCATCATTCTTCACCTCGGTAGGACATCCGTTCCCTGCTGTATGCATCCGCACCAGCACCGAACGCCCCGAAGCGCTTGACAAAGGCTGCTTCGTGCTGAGCGGCATCGACACCGTCGGCCTCTTACAAAGCGTCGACATCGCCGTGGAACTCATCAAGGACGGCCACCACGGCATCCCCGTTCCCGACTACGTAGACGAGAACGTCTCCACCAAGGTCGTGCGCATCATCCAAAGCTATGTCGGTGTGGTGAACAAGATGGTTTGGAGGAAATACTAAAAAGAGCTAAGTTGTGATTGAGGTGAGCCAAAAGCTCGCCTCGATTGTATAATAACCAACTTGTCGAGGGGGTGTTCAGGCCAAATCTTTGTCATGGTTTCACATGGCATACGATTTAAGGAACACTTCTAAGGATCATGAGAAAGCCCTTGCGGTCTGAGGTCCTATTGTTACTGTATCGGTTCCAAAAAGGTCAGCGACTTAATTGAATAATACAAATGAAGCAGATAATATGCCAAGAGAAAGTGTATTGACAGCATCGGAAAGAAACCAGATTAGGATTGAGAAATTGATTTTCCATATCATCCTGAAGGATGAACTTCAACCACGTTATTTGAATGAGGTGGCTATCACTGACGAACAACGTTCGTTTTTCCGCGACAGGTTGGATGATGCCGCTGCCGGAAGGCAGTTCTTGTTTGTGGATGGCTCTGCAACAAAAACAAAAACAGAAGAAATCATTGATTGTGATAACGAGCGTTTTGTTCAGTTGTCGAAAGAATTGGCTGCTGATTTTAAAAGACTTCACGGTCCAAGTGCCAACGACGGGGTATTTATTGTTTCGGTTGCTTCTATTGGCGAACGTAAACTGGTTTTCTTGATA
>JAEEGL011091245.1_pt1 | contig 35592 bp, 35 predicted proteins | sample 9134231 | NCBI WGS metagenome assembly JAEEGL01 (sample SAMN16246548, study PRJNA631951) | gut metagenome | biome: gut microbiome; feature: rumen; material: fiber-attached | host: Bos | place: Iran: Karaj | collected 2018-10
AAGGATACTGTCTCCGTCGCTAAACACCATAAGTTTCGCGCCGGTATCTATTTTAAGGTATTCCCTTATAGCCTTGGGCAATACAATTTGGCCTTTAGAAGATAATGCTGTAATATCCGACATGTACTGTTGCATAATCCGATCCTCCTTAGTAAGATATTCTTACTTGGATAATAACAGATATACACCAAGAAATCAACCAATATATCTCACTAACAATGAATAATCGCACTATTTTCTAACCGTGCTATCACCCCCGCCACATCTCTTTTCACCCTCTCATATTCCTCGCTCTTCCGGCAGTCAGCATCCATATAAAGCCGCCGATTCAACTCAATCATAATCGACATTACGCGTTTATCCCGCTCATAATACTTCAAGGGCACGATAGAGCCCGCGAAGGGCTCGTTAAAGACCACAGAATAACCACAGCCGACGAAATACTCATAAGCCACTTCGGCCAGCTCTGAGGGCGTGTGGAAGGGGTCGGTTCCGAGGCAGATGTCGGGGCGGTCCAGGTTCTGATTAAGTTCGTATGGTAAGGGTGTGGGGTAGAAAGAATGACCGTCGATAATCAGGCAGCGGTCGAACTCACGGAGCTTCTCCGAGACTAAAAACTCGAACCGAGCATGATACGGGTCGTAGTACTGTCGCAACAATTCTTCTTTGTGTGCTTCCGTCACAGTCTTAAGCGGACTACCATCGGAGCAGCGCGTGTAGATAGCGCCCATGCCCACCTCCGACATTATCTCCGAAGCATCGTCACGGAATCGCTCAGCATCGCAGACCAGGCGCGACACAGGGAAACGCAGCATAGTATCCCCGGTAGCATATAAATCATCGCAATAATGGTCGGTCATGACGGCCAGCTCGCGAGCGACAAATGGCGTCACGAAAAGCCCTCGCTCCTCATCCGGAATAAACGTCGACGCATGTGGTACATTGATTAGAATTGGATTGTTCTTTTGCATAAAAGCCTCCTTTTTTTGCTACAAAGAGGCGCAAAAGAAATCTTTCCATGAAGGGCGCGGACCCATAAGAAAAGACCCATCGTCTCGACGGGTCCCGGTTACAGATTGAACCCATCGATCAAGCATTGGCACCTTACCTCGGTGAGGCAGGTTGTCGTGCGGTCACAGGGCTTGTCCCTCGCGCACTCTTCATAGGTATTTTTATTTTGTTTTATTATATGTGGTATCGATTAACGGTGCTAATCGCTCCTAGTGCCAATACGGCTTCTGGTCCTTGTGACTATACCCCTTCAGCTTCTCCTTGTAGATGCCGAGAATTGACTCGTACTTGGCCAAAGAAGATGTCTTGAGCCCTCCCGACGCCCGCATCTCCTCTATCGCGCTCTCGAGCTCGCGAAGGTTATCCTGGGCGTTATCTTTATAGTTGTTCGACAGGTTCATCGCCAGGCGCTGAATGATGATGTCGAGGTTTCTTTCGGCTTTGGATTTGAATATGGACATGATAGAATCTCCTAACGTTTGTAGTAAGATTATTTAATCCCCTTTCATAAAACTATAAATCAACAAGGTATATTCCTACGCTGATCTGTGTAAAACTACCCTTCTTGGTAATATCACTTATTTTTGCTTTCAAAAGTTTTCCCGCATCCATAAGTCTCGCAAAGATAATATTGTCTTTTTCCGGTACATAACCCAATTTTATGCCTTCCCCGTTCAAGATAACTGTTTCGTTTGTCCTTCTCAGTTCAACGTGAGAAGTCTTTGTTTCATACACGATTCTTCCATTGATCTGCTCAATAGGATCTCCATATAACTGCGCTGCAGCCTTATTCATAGGATTCAGTAGTTTCATCTGCTCATCTTTTGATTTCTCACGAATTATAATGTTAGCATCTGAGAATCCAAAATCGCGTACATCAATAGAAAGCATTGTCTCATAATCGAATATGGGATAGATATATCCCACCTGCGAATCACCTCTGGTTGCATCAGGCTCTTTTCCAAATGCCTCTTTTACAACATCCATACTATCTCCCCATTTGGAACCCAGGAAATCGTATTTCTTCCCATTTGCAGGGACTAAAGTATCAAGCACCTTAACCCATTCATCGACTTCGTACTTTGGATCTTTAGGCTGTTCAACAGTCTCTTCAACCTGAGCGGTTGTTGCTACATTTTCCTCTACTCTTTCAGTTGCGCAGGCAACGCTCATGATCATGGTAATAATCAGCAGCGGAAACACTGCTGCCTTTTTAAACTTTTTCACTGATTATACTCCCTTACAGTTTAATCATCCCAACACTTCCGCATCGTTGTCATAATCCGATAAGATAACATCCTCAACCGGCAACTTAAGCCCAATACTCGGAGACTTATAATTGATCGGCTGTGTTTCACCCATATGTCTTTTATCTATAGCGTATGCCTGTATCGTATCTTCCTCAAGCGACAAAAATGCATGTCCGAAACCCGCCGGAACATATACGATCTGAGGCTTATCCGCACTTAACTCGACTGCCTTATATTCAAGGAATGTATCAGAGTCTTCTCTTAAATCGATGGTATAGTCTATGCCTTTCCCTTGGATCAGGCTTATCAGCTTCGCCGGTCCCCTGTGAATGCCAAAGAACGCCTTATCCCTCATCTTGTAAAGGCGTTGTTCGGACAATTCAAAATCTATTGACAGCTCACGCATCTGTTCCGGGCAGAAGAAAACTTCCATCACGCCCCTTGAATCGTCTCTCATATTCGGTTCGATCAATAAACATTGGTCGAAAAAGGTTTCTGTTATTTTCATAGGTTTCTTATTAACATCAATGTTAACTTTCTTAACACTTATACTCTCTATCAGCTTATGGTTTATCCCCAACAATGAACCGCTACATATAACATCAACATTTTCTGAGCCATTTATCCTTCTGATTCAACATTTTCTGAGCCATTCGTCCTTCTGATTCAACATTTTCTGAGCCATTTGTCCTTCTGATTCAACATTTTCTGAGCCATTTTCTTTCAGTTTTTCATTCGCTCCGAATTTTGATAAAAACATCCCTGCGAAGTTTTACTCCACAGGGATTCTATATGTAATGCGGCAAGTCATTTAAAAACTTCCCGCGAGTCGAGGTTAGTATCTGATTCACAGATACGCATTGAGGTATTATTCATAAGCATGTACCTCCTTTCCTCGTCTCGATTATATCATATCTGCAAACACAGCGTTAACACTATCTTACTACCTTGATATCTCCGAGCTTTGACATGCCCACAATGTTGATGACCCTTGCATCTTCTTCGCATTCCGCATTCAGACTTTCATCGAGCGGTTTGCCGTTGATCTCGCCTTCTGCCTTTACTCCCGCAGGAAGCGTTACAGTGATCTTACCAAGGACACAGCTGAGGTCCAAAAGTGAATCCTTTTCCGGAATGCCTTCCCAGGATACGTTCGCAACACCTGCCATACATGCAATATATGTTGCTGAGGTATCGGGCTTTATCTCATTATCCGATTTACCCATTCCGCTGCAGATGATGTTATTGTTCTGTTCTTTTCTCTCTTTGGCCTTATCCATGTTCTTCTTGCCAAAGTATGCCATGCCTGCTGCCTCTGCCGCCAGACCCAGCCCTGCCGCGCTTAAAAGAAAAAGCACCGCCTTCTTCATTCCGCTTGATTCTTTACCCATTTTAACCTCCTGAATATACCATTCGTTTTTTTACTGCATATAAATATAATAACACTGATTCAAGGAGACACAAAATGAAGAATTTATAAACTCAAGTTCAACTTGAATTTTCCATTGAAACTTAAAGCCCCACCCGCTAATATAAAAGTGTGGGATACCTTATCATATGCTTGTAAACAGGATCACCGCCGGTAAAATGCGCTGCGCACGGCTCACAAAAAAGAAAGGTAAAAGAAAATGAGCATAGGACAGAACATCAAGAACTTACGTGAAGAAAGAAAACTCACTCAGGAACAGGTCGCAGAATCTCTCGGCATCAGCTTCCAGGCCGTATCCTCATGGGAAAGAGACGAATACAAACCCGACACCGATAAGCTCATCAGGCTTTCGGAACTTTTCGATGTCTCCGTATCATCAATCGCCGAAGAAAAGCACAAACCCTTCAAGACAAAAGAAACCATCTACAGTTGGGAACACATGAAGACCTACGTAAAGACTACGGCAAGAAACTTCAAGCTCCCCAACACGCTTAAAGCCGTGGATTACGCGGTTGAAGCCCACGAAGGTCAGAAAAGAAAGCGTTCAAACACGCCTTACATCTACCACCCGCTCAATCTTGCCTGCCACGCGATTGCCATGGGCATCGTCGATGATGAGATCCTCGCAGCCTGCCTTCTTCACGATGTGATCGAAGACTGCGGGAAAACTTTGAATGACCTCCCGGTCAATGACGATGCAAAAGAACTCGTGCGCCTGTTAACATGTGCCAAAACCAATCCCGAGAACCGTAAAGAGATCCTGGACGCCTACTATGCAGGCATAATAAAAAACCCAAAAGCAGCTTTGATAAAGTGCTTAGACCGCTGCAACAACTTAACCACCATGTCCTGGGGCTTAAGTCGCGAGCGCATCTATCGAATGATCAAAGAAACCGAAGAATACTATCCCGCTCTCCTTGATGCCATCAAAGACACCACGGAATACAATAACGCCGCATGGCTTCTTAAATACCAGATCGAAAGCATGCTGGATATCTATAAAAGGCTTATGTAACAACAAAGTCTTGCAACTATACGTCATTTAGCGTATAGTAATGGTTATAAAGGAGATCTGCTCATGAGTAAAACTATTCTTCAGACAATCCGTTTAAAAAAGGGAATGAGCCAGTATGAACTGGCAGAAAAAAGCGGGGTTAACTACCGCACTCTTCAGGATTTCGATCAGGGAAGGAAAAGCCTTAAAAATGCCAAAGGCGATATGCTTATTAAACTCAGCAATGCTCTTGAGGTTCCGATAGAATCCCTGCTCGGATCGGATAATGAGAATCGGTTTTTAACATATTATGATCTGTTTAAAAAGAAGACCGAAGAATACCGGTTCCCGGTCGTTATAAAAGCACCGGCATATGATGCCTCAAAGGTTTATCCGCTCAAACAAAAGACAGTTCAGGCCATGACCAAAAGCCTGAAAAAAGAAAAATGCATCAACCGGTGTATCCTTTTTGGAAGCAGTGTCTCTATGCGATGCCACAAAGACAGCGATACAGATGTAGCCGTAGAACTCAAAAAAGAAAGCCTCACAAAAGATGCTCGAAATCATATCTCCGAAATTATTCAACAGGCCTGCGACTGGGATGCAGATATCATCTGGTTGGACCGGATTGAAAAAAACGAGCGTATTTACAATGAAATATTAAAGGGAATTCGACTTATATGAGTAAACTGTTATCAAGAGCCAAAGTTAATCTGTTAAATGCGGAATTCAATCGTGTTCATATATCCGAAGATGATGTGTTTCTGGATGCATGCTGCTACCAGCTCCAGCAATCAATAGAGATGTCTTTAAAATTTCTCGTAGAAATGACCGGAAATAATTATGCTGAAAATCATGATGTACGCGCGAATCTCAACAAGCTTTCAAAAGCCGGCTTTAACCTGCCGCAGGAAAAATCGATTCGCGAAATAGCGTCAACCCTTTATGAATGGGAAACCGAAAGCAGATACCGTGAAAGCTTCACCGCTGCTATTGCAGATGTCGATGAAGCTTTCAGGATAGCAAAAGAACTGATTGAATTAGCTGAAAAAATGCTTGAATAATCCCGTATTTTATACCTTCTTATTTATCAGTCCTCGCCCTTAAGCACGACCGTTTTATAGTCGTGGTGCACCGCGTCTAAAAACTTTCCGAACACGTCTTCCGTCTTAAGCCTTAAGCTTGAAGTATTTATGCATGGATGGCAGCCCACATATTCCGCATCGATCACCTCTTCATCCACAAGGAGCTGTACGTTATTTTCCGTGTCGTTCATAAGACCCATCACACTTACGGAGCCGGGCGTTATATCCAGGAACTTTTCCATAAACTCTGCCGATGCAAAAGAAAGCCGCGCCGAATTGATCTGCTGCGATATTTCTTTTGTCTTGAATTTTTTATCCTCTTTGATCATCAAAAGATAAAACCTGTCCTGCTGTCTGTTGCAAAGAAGTAAGTTTTTGCAGATAACGGCCGGATAAAGAGCTTTATCGATCTCCTCACATGCTTCCATTGTCTCTGCGGGCTCATGATCCACACGCTCATATTCTATCCCGAGCTTATCGAGAAGATCGTATACCCTTATCTCTTTATCCAACCGCCCTTCGGTATTTAAAGGTCTGCCTTTTTGTAAATCCATTTGAAACTCCTTCGGAAAAATGCATGCATAATTCCTATTTATCTTGCTGTTTTTCTTTTACCCTTGCCGCGGATCTCGAAATCAGCCTCGATCTCTTCTTTCCAGTCGCCGTCTTCAAAAACTGCGCAGGCTTCTTTTGATTTGCAGGCACGCACTCTTGATACCGCTTTCGAAAGAACACTGTAGTTAAGGGCTGTTCCTGCTTCGTCACAGTTATAGTTGACCGCATGCGATCTTGAGATTCCCATCCTGCCCGCAACTTCTATGGCATCGATATTGGCGCCCAGAAAAAGAAACTCCCAGTGATATTTTTCTTTCTGACGCTCGATCATCTTTTTGATCTCCTTGTAGGAGTAGCGGTGGCTTGCATTTTCAAGCCCGTCTGTCGTGATGATGAAAAGCGTCTTTGCGGGACGGTCCTCTTCTCTTGCATATTTGTGCACGTTACCGATGTGATGGATCGCCTCGCCCAAAGCATCCAATAAAGCGGTGCATCCGCCCACATAGTAATCGTCCTCGGTAAGCGGGCTTATGCTGCCTATTTCCTTTCTGTCATGTAAAACCTTGCTGTCGTCCGAGAAAAGAACGGTCGATACTATCGCCTCGCCGGCTTCCTTCTTCTGCTTTGAAAGCATTGAGTTGAATCCTCCGATGGTGTCCGATTCAAGTCCTCCCATGGAGCCGCTTCTGTCAAGGATAAATACGATCTCGGTTAAATTTTCGTTCATTATAATTACCTCCGTTTTTTGGTGTTTTTGTTTGTTTCTGAGGTAATTATATTTTTTTATTTATGCCCTTCGGTCTACCGCCGGGCGACTTTTTATTCTTTTACCTGAGAACCCAGTAACGGCTCCCCGTGTTCAAACAACGCGAAGTTGATCTCGTTTATATCATAAGCTTCATGCTCGATAAAATACTGCACGATAAGATCCTGTTTACTGCACGGTGAAAGTGCAAGCCCCGCGCGCGAAAGAAGGTCTTTTGTCTCATCTAAGTTGAGCCTGAGCGCGACCGCAAGCGCAAGCGCCGTTGATTTGCTCGGATTCTTGGTGCTTCCACATTTAAGCTTGGAAAAAGCCCTCTTATCAAGGTTTGCTTTTTTCTGGACTTCCACGTCCGTCATTTCTTTTGCATCGGCAAAAGAAAAAACAAGCTCCATAAAAGTCTTCTGGATATCGCTTAAACAGTCATCGAGACTTCGTTTTTTGGCCGGAAGCGCTGCAAGTTCAGGCACACAGGCCTCTTCCTCGTCGGCCACGAAAGTGTCTTCGTCAAATTCTGAGGATTTTGCATCCTCATATCTCGGAGCACTGCCGTTAGCCCCTTTTTTCTTTCGAAAGAACGATCTTTCGGATCTTTCGAAAGCGCTGCCGGTCTTTCGGGGTGCCGCACCCAATAACATCATCGAACTTTGTGAAGCGTAGGGCATGCGGTCTTCGAACGAATACTCCTCTTTGGTCTTTTCCTCCACGAAATTATCGTTTATGTAGGAATCGATGTCTCCGTACAGTTCGCTCGACAATGAAAACGTCTTCCCGTCAAAGACCACCAAAAATACTTCCATTTCGTTTTCAGAAAGGAAAGCTTCTATTTCGGAAAGCGCAAGCCTTAAAGCGATACCCTTCGGAAAGCCGTAACAGCCCGAAGCAAGAAGCGGAAACGCGATGCTTTCTGCTTCATGCCCGAGCGCAAGCTTAAATGCGGATCGATAGCAGTTTCTTATGATCTCTTCTTCACCGCTTTTACCGTCCGCCCAGGGTGTCCCTACCGTATGGATTATATATTTGGCGGGAAGGTCATAGCCCTTTGTTATCGCAGAAGTTCCTTTTGGCATCACGCCGATTTCCCTTCTGTCCATTAAAAGCTTATCCGCGCCCGCACTTTTATATACGGCACTGTCAAGCCCCGAACCGTATCCCGGTTCCGGATTTGCTGTATTTACGATCGCATCCACATGCATCTTCGTTATATCGTTTCTAACGATCCTTAACGGCATTTTTCTTTCCCCTTTATAAGTTATTTTCCAAGTTTTCTTATGATATCGGCAACTTCTTTGGGCTTATCCGCCTGCGGAGTATGCCCGCAGCCTTTGATCTCATAAAAGGCTTTATCGGGTGCGGTAATATCCTCGCAATATTCTTTTGCAAGCGATCTCTCACAGATAAAGTCCATCTCTCCGCTTATAAAATACATCGGAACCTTAAACTCTGTGCCGCAGGCCCTCACGTCATTCATCTTTTCCATAAAATCGATAAGACTTTTACAGTTTTTGAACAGCTTCTCAACAGAAGCATTGTCGATGAACATCCATCTCATATCATCGATGCCCAGATAAGGCGAAAATGCACCACGCAAAGTGGCCTTTTCCGGAACATCGGGGACATTGTACGGTCCCGTAAAGTTCCTTAACGCAAGCATATTAAGCATGCTCGGCTCGCTCTGATAAACCTTTAATGCTTCCTCGATCTTTGATGTATCGTCGCCCGCTTCTTTTGCCACCTTAATGGCATGGTCGGCAGCCAGCACTTCGCCTTTTCTAAAGCTTACATACTGGCCTATGCAGATCGTTTTATCGATCTTCTCGGGATGGTCAAAAGAATAACGTACGGCAAGCAAGCTTCCCCATGAATGGCCGAGGATGGTAACCTTGTCCTCATCGAATCTTTCGCAGGCGTAATCTACCAAAGCGTCAATATCTTCAAACAGCTGCTTGGGAGTCGCGGTCTTATTGTCGGGATCAAAAGCCCGGTTTCTGTAAAAAGTCCTCCCGCATCCCCTCTGATCCCATGTTATATAGGTATAGTCGTCAAGAAGATAGTCCATATACGCATAATCCATCGATCCGTCAGGACCTCCGGGCCCGCCGTGCAAAAGGATGATCACAGGATTATCAATATCTCTTCCCATTACCCTTATATACTGTTCCTGCCCGTTCAACTCGATATATTTGTCTTCGAAGACAGGGTTCTTTGCACCGGCAAATGCCTTTATAAATCTTGCATTCCTGTATCCGAAATATCCGATAAAAGCAAGCACGAGTGCACATCCTGCGATAGCGAAAAACCACTTTATCAGCCTTATCGGAAGCTTTCTTTTCTTTTTGGGAATGACTTCATTTTTATGCATTACATGTATGCCGATATGCCCTATCCCGAGTATGGTCACCGCAAAAAGAAGTATCCCGTTTGCCCCGTAAAGTCCCAGGAAAAAGAACGCTATCACCGGAAGCGTCGCGCCCGCAACAGGCACTAAAAGAAACGAAGAATAATAGTCGCTCATCGTCTTTTCGCTTTTAAAATAGCGGATCCAGTAAAGCTCATAGCATACCATGCAAAAGAACGATATGAAAAGCAGGATGAGCGAAGGTTTGCGGTTCATATCAATATTAAGATCCTTAAAAATGAGCACGAGCGTTGTGACAAGAACCTGCCCCGTACGTTCAAACATAAGAAGGACCTTGTTTTCTTTTACCACCGCTTCTTCATAGCCCGACGGCTTGTTCTTTGTCCAGATGATATTGGGGACAAAAAGCATGATAAGCCAGATAAGTCCTATATATGAAAAGCCAAAATGAAACATTGTGATCTTATCCCTTCCCGAATTTTTCCTCTCTCCTGAGGCTTCCGGCAGAAAATGTGCCGGCGGCGTGGCCTTCCGGCAGATCTACGGTCTAAAACATGTGAATATCCCCTTTGATGCCGTAGCTTGCTTTGAATTCTTCAATATCCTTTTTATCTTTTATAAGCATGACCTCATGGAAAATGCCCGAGTTTTTTTCCTTAAACCCCGCCACCATATCGCGATTACAGGTGTTCGCATGGATAAAAGGCACCTCGGTCTCAGGGTTGTACGGGTATTTTTCGGCGTGTGTTTTTTTCTTAAAAAGTGACATTGATGCCCTCCGGATCTTACTTAACTGAACGCGTAATTGCCCCCTCTGTCAAAATTTTTTATTCCATGACCGGCACAAGTCCCTCTATGATGCTTGCCGATGCCCAGGGCATCAATGCAAACCATGTCGATGCGGGGCTTTTATCCGGCCATTTTTCCGTAAGCAGTCCCTCGCAGAAGCAGTAGCGCTCCGACATCCAGCCGGGCTTACCGTAGCCGTATTCTTTGTCATAGGTGTTGAAAGTCTGCAGGCCCCAGCCTATGGTATCGTTTGATCTGTCCTCGATATACCGGTCTTTTGTGCGTTCCGCGCAGTATTTCATTTCTTCAACGATCGTTGATGACATCGGATGGATATGCGGATTTGCGGTGGATGTGATGCTGCCGCCCGAGCTCGACCACCCTATGCTCTTTAGCGGTTCGACCATGACCGGAGTGTTATAACCGAGTTTAAAAGAAACCTCGTAGAGGATCGCATCGCGAAGTCTTTCAAGATACTTGTCATCACCGGTGATCTCATGTAAAAGCCTTACCGCCCTTATATAGGCAAGTATGCCCTCATCATCCACGGCCTTATCGGTATCAAGCGGGCCGCCGTAACACTCGACTTTCCGTACGAAAGTCTCGAAATAGTGCTCTTCGCTTTTCTTCATGCCCTCAAGATATTCCGTATCTTTTGTAATATATGTGTATATCGCGGTCGCAGCCAGACACCACGCCCCGCCCATCGAATCGTATTCAAGTCCCGCGCCGGTCTTCTCCGACATGGAAAACGGATATTCACCGTCCGAGTTCTTTTCCCTTTCAAATCTGTCTATGACTCTTTTGGCAAAAGAACACCAGTCATCGTGCTCTGCGCCAAGCTCACGCTTTTCGTAAAGATATGCCTTCAATATGTAATAGACCGCCTGACCGTTTAAATAACCGCAGTGTCCTCCGGTGTGCATGCCGTCATACCACCAGCCTCTCACCGACCATACACCGTCCTTTACCGCATCAAAAAGAAGACCCGACGAAGGGTTTAAAGCGTGAGAAAGCACCTCTTCGATAAAGCTTAAGCTCTGCTTACGGGCGGTCTCGTCCTTAAGCTTTAAAGCCGCCATAAGCATCGGAACTGCTACAGAAAGGCCGTTTGTCCAGGTAAGCGAACCGATCTTGTTCTCAAGCGCTCCGCCCGGTCTGTCATACACAAAACCGGTATACATATGCTCATCTTCAAGCCATGCCTCATCGCGGATCGCGGCAGAAAGAAGGCTTACCGCACGTTTCGGAGTCATACCGTCGATCGTGCGCGGGGGCTGTCTGAACGCATAATAAGCGTGCTCAATGGCTTTGTGGACTCCACGCTCATCTTTCGCTTCATGATCATATACAAAGATCGTAAAAGTCTTGCTCTCCCCTACGCCCAAAGTTATGGAATTGTCGGTTGCAAGCGGCGTTCTTTCAAGTACTGTCGCGGTCTGTACAAAAAGCCACGGGGCATTTTCATATCCTAATGTATATCCCGCATATGCACCCAAAGCTCCGCCTTTTCCGTTTATAAGTCCGCAGGAAAAACCGCAGAAACGATAAAAATGTTCCTGCGAGACCGGTCTTTTCATATCTGATTGAGTATAGTTTCCGGCTTCGCCCACAAGGTAAGGTGCTGCGGCTATGCCAAATACCCGGCCCTCATCGTATATAAGGCTTACAGGCTCCGCAAGCCTGTCGCTCCTTGTCATGAAAAAGTCGGATTCCGGCATTCCTTTGGGCTCCTTCTTTAACCTTGGAAAAGCCTTTCTGCCTGTCGAAGGAGCATCGGCACGATTGTTGCCGTACATATATCCCGGCATAAAAACCTTCGGGTTTTTGCACTCACGTATGACTTTTATGTGTATGACACCTTCAAAGACAGTGTCAGAAGTGTTTTTAAAACTTAGTTTGAAACATTCTATCCCGCTATTAAGACCGTCAAATGCGACATTGCTCTTCTCAACAACCGTTACATCTATTCCTTCGCTTTCGGCCGAATTATACTTTTCCGGGCTCCCGGCCCTCCTCGCTTCAAAGTTTAACATCAACCCATCCATTACAGTTTTCTCCTTCTTCTCTTGTAGAAGTTTCTATTTCGGGGATCATAGCATCAGCCCTTCACTCTTCCCGCGATATATTCAGCGTTGATCTCCCAAAGTTCTTTTTCGCCGTCGATATACGGCTGATAGAATGTTTCGGTGCGCCCGCCGCCGATATTGTCGCATCCGTTGCAGAACTGGCACTCCTGCCCGCAAACTTCCAGCGATTTATTAACAATCCTCATACGCTCTTCCCGAGTCGTATCTTTGATCAATAAGGATTTGAATTCTTCCATGTTTTTCCCCTCAAATCTAAAGCAAGTGGTTTTACCCTCAGGATGTTACAAAACCGATATCTGTGAGGGTAAGTTCTCATGCCGTTACCCTCAGCCAAAGAGATTTCCGTGATCTCGAGGGTAAATGCAAGTGGGTTTTACCCTCAGGATGTTACAAAACCGGCTCCCGTGAGGGTAAGCTCTCATGCCGTTACCCTCAACCAAAGAGATTTCCGTGATCTCGAGGGTAAATGCAAGTGGGTTTTACCCTCAGAATGTTACAAAACCGGCTCCCGTGAGGGTAAAGCCTGAATTATGTCACCCGTAAGCAGGCCTAATCCCGAATTATGTCAACCTTAGGCAACTCTGGTTCTGAATTATGTCAACCGTAAGCGCGCCCCGGGCTCCACGATCAGCCCCTCAGCCCCCAAACTTCTAAAATCTCCCGATGTGCGCCTTTTCTCATCTTTCATAGTTCTAAAATCGCCCGGTGTGCGCCTTCTCTCATCTTTCATAGGGTCAGTTTTCGTCGGCTGCAAGCATGACCCCTATGTACACGCTCTCGGGCGAACCGTCATAAAAGATCACGTCTTTTACCGTGCCGTCCGAAAGTTCTGCCTCAGCCACCACCACATCGGCATGCCCGTAAGCTCTGCCGTGTCTTAGATTTGTGATGTGTCCGTCTCGTATATAAAGTCCTTCCGTGTATATGATCTCATCCTCGCTGTTCGCATCGGCATCAAATACCGCAGTATCAAAATCACGGTCGTTAACTTTTATGATCGCTTCATTATCACCAAATTCTATGGTCACATCGGCAAATTCACCCGAGCCTCTGTATGTACCGCTGAGCGAATCGGTCCAGTAGTAAGGAACCTCTTTTTCCGCACCGTCATCGCTTTCACTTTCGCCTCCGCTTTGACCTGCGATCCCGTTGTCACGGTCGGAGCGGTATTTTGCCCATTCATCGGTACGCTTTTTGGCGCCGGGAACAGTCTCGATCATACAGCCCTCGGGAAATGACGGATGTTTTTCAGTCAGATCGTAATAGTCGGGAATATCTCCCGCAAAAGAAACCTTCTTAAGTGAATTGCAGCCGTAAAAGGCCTGCTCTCCTATCGATCGGATATTGCTTCCGAATCTTACGGATGCAGCGTCAACGTTCATGAATGCGCCTTCCCCGACATAGGTTACGGATCCGGGTATCGTAAGCTCGCCTTTTAAGCCGGTGCAATCATAAAATGCATATGTGCCGATGCTTAAAAGCGAATCGGGAAGTTCGATCCTGCTTACACCCTTACAGCTTGAAAATGCCGAGTAACCAAGTTCCGTAACATTTTCGGGGATCTTTAAGGTCCCTGTAAGGCCGGTGCACATCGCAAACGCATTCGATCCGATGACCTTAAGTGTCGAAGGCAGTTTTAACTCGCCAGACAAACCTTTGCATGACAGAAAAGCACCCTCGCAGATATACCCGACTCCTTCGGGGATCGAAACGGAAGTAAATTTCTCGCAGCCGCTGAATGCACTGTCATCAATGATCTCTACTCCCGAAGGGATCTTAATCTCGCCCTTAAGATTCTCGCAGTGAGAAAATGAATATTTTTCTATTTTCGTAATACCGTCGGGAATGGTAAGTGTGCCGTCAAAGCTCTTACAGCCCACAAAAGCCTGTCCCTCAACAGAGGTCACCGAATCGGGAATGAAAAGATCTCCCTTTAAGTTTTCACAGTAGCAAAAGCATGACGCCGGGATCGTGGTAAGTCCTGTCGAGATATGAAGTCTTCCGTCCAATCCCGAGCATTCGTTGAAAGTATAATCGCCTATAAAAGTAAGCGAATCGGGAAGGATAAGATCTCCCGTAAATCCCGAACAGTGTGAAAATGCGGTGCGCCCCAGATGTTCAAGTTTATCGGGAAGTTTAAGCTCTCCTGTAAAATTGGAACAATTTCCGAACGTCTCGTCTCCGATCGTCTTAAGTGTCGAAGGAAGGGTAAGTGTACCGTCAAAGCCTTCGCAGTCCCTGAAAGCATAACTTCCTATCTCCTCCACGCCCTCGGGAATCACAAGGTCTCCCTTAAATCCGCAGCCGTAAAAAGCAAAATCCTCTATCTTCTTTAACGACTTCGGAAGTTTAAGTTCTCCGGTAAGTTCGTGATGCCCATAGAAACAGCTCCGGCTTATCGAAGTAATATCATCCGAGAACACCACTTTCTCTATCTTGATGTCGTTCCACGGAAACTTCGGGGCATCCATATCGCCTTTTCCGTCTATGAAAAGCGTTTTTTTGTGCTTATCGTATGTCCATGTGATATTATCGCCAAGCGTTCCGCTGCTTGGGGTTTTTGTGTTGTTTAGAAATCCAAAGCCGTTCTTTTTACCGCATCCGAATAAAAACATAATTGTCCCTCCAAGCAAAGCCGCAATGATTATAGCTTTAAGTCCGGTTTTCTTCTTCATACGCCACCTCGTATCTTATGCCGCGAACACAGTTTATTATATTTTACATTATAGGTACCAAAAACGCGAGTACAGTATCGATATTGCTTTTGAAAGATAAAAGTAAAAAGACCCAACGGAAACCGATCGGTCTCCTTTGGATCTTTTCACATTAAAACTTCAGTAACGTCTTAAGCACACGCTTGGCGCACACATAAAGATCATCGCGTCCTATCGCACCAAGTTCATATGCTTTTTTGACCCGGTCCGGGAAGCCCGTAGCCATTTTGAGATCATTGCCTGCCAGGATCTCTTTGTAATGCTCGGTCCTGCTCCACCAGTCGGTCGTTACCAACCCCTCGAAACCCCATTCCTCTCTCAATAACGCGGTCAGCAGTTCTTTGTTTTCGGAAGCACGTACGCCGTTTATCGCGTTGTACGATGACATTATCGTGTACGGATCGGCTTCTTTTACGATCATTTCAAATGCTTTAAGATAGATCTCCCTTAAAGCACGTTCGGAAACCCTTGAATCCGAATGTTTACGGTTGGTCTCCTTGTTGTTGCAGGCAAAATGTTTGACACTTGCACCGACGTTGTTTTCCTGAATGCCGCGCACAAGCGCACCGGCAAGTTTTCCGGTAAGGAGCGGGTCCTCCGAGTAATATTCGAAGTTTCTTCCACACATTGGATTTCTGTGGATGTTGACTGCCGGAGTGAGCCACAGACAGAGGTTATTTTCCTTTAATTCTTCACCACCCGCAAAACCGATATCATGAGCGATCTTTTTGTTCCACGTGTTGGCGATCACTGTCGCGCAGGGGAATGCAGTAGTCACGATCCCGGTTTCCTTATCGATCCTTACACCTGCCGGTCCGTCGGCAGTCTGTGCGTTCGGAATACCGTACTCCGGCATATTCCCGAAGCCGAATACATTCCCGACGCCGGTGTTCGGCTGCCCTCCGAGCAAAAACAAAAGCTCGTCGTCGCTTAACTGTGAGGTAAATTCATCCAGCGTCATCTTACCTTCTGCGACATCCGAAAGCGGCCGTGCTCCTTCTTTTAATCTGTTAAAAAATATATGTCTTCCTACCGCTCTTACTTCGGGAGCCAGAGCTTCTTCCGTTCCGGGCTCCATCCTTTTAAAGAGACAGTCGTTTATGTCTTTATGCTCCCCAAGCGGCAATTCCTCGTAGGAACCGTCACATAAAAGACGTTTCTTAAGTTCCGAGGGCACAAGCCTGTGGGAAAGCTTTTTAAGCACCTTATCTTCTTTTAATTCAAATTCAAGATCGATCTTTTCCGCGGTACGGACATTCGCCCCGAGATAAAACCCGTAGCGTCCTTTTTCGAGCACATACGAAGCTTCACAGACCTTACCGAGGTCATCGTACGATGCAAACGAATATTTTGTGACATTAAGGAAAAGAACACAGCTTTCGCCCGGAAGAAGTTCGTCCGTCTTTTCAAAATCGGCAAGCACTCTTTTTGCTTTTCCGAGTTTCCCTTCAGGCGCCGACACGTAGACCGCTACGGTTTCTTTTCCTTTATATTTTCCCGTATTTGTGACCCGGACGGTAATATCAAAGCCGTCTTCGTTTTCATTTACTTTTAATACTTTACTTTCGAACGATGTATACGAAAGGCCGTATCCAAAGGGGTAAACGACTTTTTCTTTTGCCCCGGGTATGGTCTCAAAATACCTGTAACCCACGTAAATATCATCGGTATAATCAACATAGTCGAAAGATTCGTGGAACCCTTCCGTAGACGGATAGTCGGACAGTTCACCCGCGAACGTGTCGGAAAGTCTTCCCGACGGAGTCTCAATTCCCAAAAGTATATCCGCCGCGGCAAGTCCGCCTTCCATGCCTGCATGCCCCATATAAAGTGCGGCGCCTATCCTTTCATCGTCGCGTATGAACCTGCAATCGGTCACGCCGCACGTATTTAACACGATCACCGTATTTTTAAAACTTTTTAATGCCGTTTCTATCATTTCTTTTTCGTCAAGAGAAAGATAGAAATCGCTTTTTGTAAACAATTCTTTCGTAAGCTTTGAAAGATTCGGCTTTGCCGGCCACGGATCGAATTCGTTATTGCATTCGATATCGCATCTGTCCCATCCTTCGCCCGAGTAGCGGTTTATCACTACCACCGCCGTATCAGAAAAACCGGTTGCCACACTTAAAAGATCTTCGGGCACGGATGGTTCTTTTGTCATTCCCGGTATATAGCCTTTTTTGTATTGCTCTTCTGTTTCTTTTTTGTAGAAATCCGTTAACGGTTCGAAGATCTCTACACCCCTGAATTTTAATCCGTCATATAAGGAGCGGACATAAGCGCAGGAAACGTCTCCCGAGCCCCCGCCCCCTTTTACGTATTCGATCGAAGCCTTGCCCAAAAGAACAATAGGTTTTTTTGCACCAAGCGGAAGCAAAGATCCTTCGTTCTTTAAAAGAACCATTCCCTCTACAGCCGCCTTTTTGGATATATCTATATGCTCCGTACTTGAAGTAACCCTTTTCCCTTCATAGAGCGGAAGTGCAGGCTGATAGAGAAGTCTAGCCCATTTTTTCATTTTTCTCTCCTTCAAATCATTAAAAATTGAGATAATTTACTCAAGATCTTCCCCATTGCTTTCAATACATTTTTTATACCAGTAAAAAGAATCCTTCTTAATCCTTGCAAGGTCCTTTAAATCGAATTCATCTCTGTTGACATAGATAAATCCGTATCTCTTTGTGATACCCTGATGTGTCGAGATAAGATCGAATGCCGACCAGGGTGAATAACCCATAAGTCTTACGCCGTCGGTTATGGCCTCCTTACATGCGATAATGTGCTTTCTTAAATAATCTATACGATAATCGTCATGTACTTTGCCGTCGGCCGTAAGTTCGTCCTTTACTCCGCAGCCGTTCTCGGTGATGAGCAAAGGAAGCCTGTATCTTTCCCAAAGTTGACGGAGAGTCAAACGAAGGCCCACGGGATCGATCGCCATATTGTATGATGTCATATCCTGAAGAGGATTGCTCACGCTTACTGCCATGCCCGGCTCTGTCTGCATACCGATCATGAACTCTTCTTTTCCCGCGCCCGCTTTTCTGCCGGCTTCTTTGGCCTTTTCTCCTTCTTCAAGCGACACAAACTTGACCGTAGCCGCTCCGTAGTAGTTAAATGCGATAAAATCGGGATGAGCCGCTTTCATAACAGCCAGATCCTCGGGAGTGATCTCGGGCATGCAGCCCCGCTGTTTAAAATACTCCGAAAGTGCCTCGGGATATTCTCCGAACACAATGGTATCTACATATAATCTGTTTCTGAACTGATCGTAATCGGCTGCCGCAAGGTTGTCCAAAGGCGCACTCGAAGCAGGATATACGCAGGAAATGTTCGGTGCGGGAGCTATCCATGCTTTACAGAGTTCATGACAGCGGACGGTTGCTTTTGCCATGGCAACTATCATGTGATGGTTGGCCTGGAAGCGTTCTTTGTCCGTTTTAAAATTGCCCATGTTATACATGGTCATCATGTTCTGTTCATTGATGGTAAGGAAGTATTTTACCTTGCTTCCGTACTCCTTAAAGCAAACTTCGCAATATCTTACAAAATCCTCGATACACTGTCTGCTTGCCCAGCCGCCGTACTTTTCTTCAAGCGCCTGAGGAAGATCGAAGTGATAGAGCGTGATCACCGGCTCAATGTTGTACTTTAAGCACTCGTCGATGACTTCATGATAGTGCTTGACACCCTTTTGATTGATCTCACCGTCTCCGTCGGGAATGATACGGGTCCAAGCGATCGAAAAACGAAACTCCTTAAAGCCCATCTCAGCCATGAGCGCAATATCTTCCTTAAAACGATGATAATGATCCGAAGTAACTTTCCAGTCGCTTGTCCCGGGCACTATAGGCGTACAATCCTGCACCGAAGGACTCTTTCCGTCTTCATCCCATGCTCCCTCACACTGATATGCCGATGAGCTTGCACCCCAGAGAAAGCCCTCCGGGAATGATTTTAATGATCTGTATTCCATATTCTTCTCCTGTCGATTATGTATTTTTAACCCTTTACCGAACCTATCATTACGCCCGTTACGAAATACTTCTGGACAAACGGATAGACGACCATCATCGGGATGATCGAGATCATGATCGTCGCATACTTGATAAGCGGTCTGAAGATCATGACGTCCTGACCGTCGGCATCGGCGATAATGGAGTTCTCGGTTGCCTGAAGCACTATCTCACGCAATGTAAGCTGCAAAGGATAGAGATTTCTTGATTTCTGAAGATAAATGGCCGCATTAAACCATGCATTCCAATGCTGTACCGCATAAAAAAGAACTATAACGGCTACGATGGCTTTGCTGACCGGAAGTATGATACTTGTAAGTATCTTAAATTCGTCCGCTCCGTCAATACGGGCAGCATCCAGCATTTCACTCGGAATCTCCGAGAACGAAGTCCTCATGATGATTATGTTGTAAGCCGACACCGCACCCGGTATGATGATCGCCCATCTTGTATCGATAAGACCGAGCTTGTTGACCACCAGAAACGTCGGAACGAGACCGCCGTTAAATATCATTGTAAACACAACAAACAATGCAAATGCTTTTCCGAAAATAAGCCCTCTCGTGCTCATAACGTATGCGGCAAGAACCGTAAGCACAAGTCCGAACAATGTCGAGGAAACAACATAGATCAGTGTATTGCCGTATGCCCTCAATATTGTCGAGTTCTGCATGATCAGGCGGTAACCGCCCAAAGTGGGCTTACCCAAAGGCTTAAGATACAGTCCGCTGGAGGCCGCAACTTTAAGAGGATCGCTTATGGAACCCATGGCAACATGCCATACGGGTAAAAAGAAAACAATGCACAACAGCAAAAGAAAAACAGTATTGAATACCGCAAATACTTTTTCACCTGTAGATCGTTTCATCATAATTCACACCACCTTACCAAATACTTGTTTCATTAACCTTGCGGCTTATGAAATTAGCAGTAAAAAGAACAACCATGTTGACTAACGAGTTGAACAGGTTGACAGCCGTCGAATAACTGTAATCCGCATCGAGGATACCCGTTCTGTACACGTAGCTTGCAATAACGTCACCGGTCTCGTATGTGGAAGGACCGTACATCAAAATGATCTTCTCGTAGCCTACACCCATGATCTGCCCAAGCCTTAATATCAAAAGAACTATGATGGTCGAGGCGATGCCCGGGAGTGTAACGTGCAATGTCTGTTGCCACCTGTTGGCACCGTCTATCCTCGCCGCTTCATAAAGCGTCGGATCGACTGCCGCCAGGGCGGAAATAAAGATAATAGAGTTATAACCCAAGTGCTGCCACAGGTTTGAACCGATGTATAACGTTCTGAACCATTTGGCCGAGGATATTACCGCACCTCCGTCCCATCCGAAGAATGTGGCAATGTTGGTGATCAGACCGTTTGCCTTACCGAAATCAAACAGAATGGACACAACGACCACTACCGAAATGAAATAAGGCAGATAAGAAATAGTCTGAACCGTTTTTTTGAACTTCTTGTTTCTGACCTCATTTAGACACAGCGCAAAAATGATCGGCAAAGGAAAAGAAAACAGAAGTCCGTATAAACTTATCAAAAGCGTGTTTCTTAAAAGTCTCCAAAAAAACGGAGAAACAAAAAATCTTTGGAAATTCTCTAATCCTACGAACCTGCTTCCGAAAATACCCTTTTTTATCTGAAATTTTTCAAATGCCATTACTATGCCGAACATCGGCGCATAATTGAAAATAAAGAAATATGCGATCACCGGCAAAGCAAGCAGATACATCTGCCAATGGTTTTTAAAATCCTTTTTAAGCCGCTCCGTAAACTTCTTTTTCAAAGGTTTTGCTGTACTGACTGAACTCATGGTTTTCACCTTTCATATCATGGTGGATGTCAATAAAATGGAGAAAGCAGAAATTGCTTCCCGCTTTCTCCACCAATAAGCGGTAATCCGTATACGGATTATCTGTTGTTATAACGATCAAGACTTGCCTGACGGATATCGATACATTTCTCAATACCCATATCTATGAGTGTAGCCCTGTAATCATCATATTCATCAAGAGATCTTTCGCCGTTTATGAACTTAACTTCGTTCTCCTGAATGTACGCATCAATATCGGTATAATACTGCGTGTATTCTGCATTCTCGTCGGACGTCATGGTAACCGTTACGGGAATATAATTTGTGGGAGCGTATTTGGACCATACTGCATATGATGCCGCTCTCTCCGGAGGCATCTGCTCGATCTGAGCCGCTTCGCAACGGATAGGAGGGTTCTTTGCCCAGTACTTTGCTGCTACGGTAGCGGAATCAAGACCGTCGGGGTTAGAGTAACGGAAATCATAGTTGCCGATACGGTGTCCGTCGTCTGCCTTATACCATACCGTTCCTTCTTCGCTGTCGATACCGTAGTTGGCGTTAAGATAAACATCCTGTGCATAGAAACAGTCAACCCAGCGTGTTGCTGCTTCAAGGTGCTCGCTGTTGGCATTTACCAAAAGGCATACTGCCTGAATATCACGGTAGTTGTTGTCAACTTCTCTCCATGCGGGATCGGGAGCGTCTGCGCTTAACTTGGGCTGAGGTGCCGCAACTGTCCAGAACTCGGGGTTTGTAGCTCCTCTTGAGATGTAAGCGTCTGTCATACGGGTACCCCAGTCAATAAGGGAACCGACCTTGTCGTTGAGCATCATATCATTATCGGCAGCCACACCTGTTGACTTTCTTGTGGCAAAGTCGGGATCGAGAAGCCCCTTGTTGTACCAGTCATGAAGGAGGGTAAGGTAATCTTTGTATGCTTCTTCCATAGGACCGAACTTAACTTTTCCGTCTACCTGATAGAAACGGGGAGCAATGCCGAAACCTGCCATAAATTCGCCGTGGTCGATACCATACTTGGATGTATAGAAAGGAGCTTCGATTCCGAGCTGATCCTTAAATGCCGTAAGAACCGTTTCCCATTCATCATATGTTGTGGGAACATCCATACCAACCTTGTCAAGGAAGTCTTTACGGATTGAAAGACCCTGATCTGCGTAACCGTTTTCCATGTTGTCCCAGAAGCTCCAGAAACCGTACATCTTACCGGAGTCGGTAAATACGTCCTGCTTCGCCGTGGGAATACTGTTCAGCCAGCTTACGTAGTTGGGAGCCCAGTCAAGATGCTCATGAAGATCCATGATGTAACCGTCATCGATCGCTGCATCCATACCGTCACGATATACCTGGTGTTTAGGCTGGGTGTACATGATGTCGGGCATGTCGCCTGTGATGAACAGGTTGTTGAATGACTGAGTCTCTTCACCCGATGCGGGAACGATAAACTCGATATGGATATTTGTCTTCTCTTCCATCCACTGGAAGAACTCACTGTCGTTGTAATCGGCCAGAGTTCCTATGGAACCTGCCTGAGGATACCAAAATGTCAATGTGATCTTTTCATCACTTAAAGGATAGGTCTGCTGATCTGTTTCACCCTTAAAGATATCGGACTTGGGGAAACTTAAAGATTCATCAGCGGTGTCTGTCTGTTCCGCAGAACTGTCGGAACTTGCCGCTGCCGTTTCGGAAACGGAACCCGATACTTCGCTGCTGTCGGATACACTGCCCGCAGCCTCACCGCAACCTGCAAAAACTGTTGTAAGCATTGCCGTTGCAAGAAGTAAAGACAAAAACTTTTTACGCATAATTATTCTCCCATTTAAGAAAAAAGTTAATAGGTTACTAAAAGATTTCGAAAACTTTTAAGTAACCTAAGTGTAGGGCAATTTATATAAATTTGCAAGTATAAAATGCTCTGTTTTCGTCATTTTGTGTAAATTGTAAGGTTTTTGATCTCCGAAATGGTTTTCAAAATTATTTTTGCACAATTTTCCCTCGGATTTTTCGAAACTGTTTTCGTTTTTTGGGACGATTATCCTATTCCGGCACGAAAAAAAAGCCGTTACACCGGTCATACGGTGTAACGGCTTTATATTTTTAATTGTTTCCGCCAAACGGCGGGATCATTTTTTGTCCATTGTGATATCGTATATAGTCTCTCCGACGGCCAGTTTTCCGGGAATAACGACCTGCTCCACGATAGTGGTCCTGGGCGTTTCGATAAGGCCCATAAGCTTATTTGCGGCCACAGCCCCTATCGATTCGGTATCCTGGATTATCGTGGCAAGCTTAGGTTCAAGATACTGAAGCGCCAGCATACCGTCAAATCCCGCAACCGATATGTCTTTGGGAACCCTTAAGCCTCTTTCCCTTATCGCGTTTAAGCCTCCCATTGCTCCGAAATCGTCCGAAAAGATGATACATGTAGGGGGATTTTTAAGATCGAGCAATAAGTTCGTGGCTTTATATGTGGCATCTACATTACGGTAAGGCACTTCGATAACATACTCATCCGGTATCTCGAGCCCATGGTGCTCCGCAGTCCTGAAATATCCTGCGATCCTTCCGCTCGTAACCGTCGAAGGCGTACCGTGGATATATGCGATCTTTTGATGTCCGCGCGAAATGATGAGCTCCATCAGCGAAGTCATACCGCCTACGTTGTCCGATGTGATCGATATCCTGTTGTCAAAAACATGATCGATCGTGACAAGCGGTATATCGCTTTTTATAAGCTCCAGAACCTCGGCGTCGCTGAAATCGATCGATGCAAGTATCACTCCGTCAAATCCGTGACTTCTGCATTTTTCGAGGTATGTCATACGATCCGCCTGCTTGGTGCTGCTGTTTATAAATGTCATATCGTAACCGCGGTCCTCGACCGTACGCTTAAAACTGTCGAGCACTCCCGCGAAATAGTCATGCATAAGGCCGCTGTTTGATTCATCCACAAACAAAACGCCTATACTGTTGGTCCTGTTTGAATTCAGTGTCCTTGTGGAAAGACAGTACCCAAGTTCCTTAACTGCCTTAAAAACCCGTTCTTTGGTCTCATCGCTCACATCCGGTTTATTGTTGATCGCCTTGCTCACGGTCGCGATCGACACGCCGCACTTAAGCGAGATATCTTTAAGTGACGCCATTTATACATTCCTCGCAAGTTTACGTAATTATTTTCGTAATATACTATATCCCATAATCCTTGCTTTTGCAATGCTTTTTATCGGCATGGCGGCATCAGTCATAAACGGCATCGGTGATCGTCTCTATAAGTTCTTCATAAAACGGCTTCACATTGATCCTTTTGGTAAGACCGCCCTGCAACGACATGTGGTCACCGCGAAATGTGGGCATCACATACCAGACACCCGGAACAAGGTCCATACCCGGTAGATATTCTTTTGAAGGAGCATTAAACGGGGCTTTTGCGGAGATCTCGTTTACAAGGCCGTCGTTTGGCTGCCATGTCTCATCGATCGTATATCCTCCCAGTGTCTTTCCCGTATAAACACTCATCTGAATCGCGCCCTTCATAAAAATGTTTTCGGTGATCGAAGGATCCGGATACACGTTTCCTGCCTCATCAATGACCGATGTCGAGCACGGAACCGAGAAATAATATATATCCTCAAAAGTATCTATACTTTCATTTAACTTAAGGGCATTGTCTATATGCATATCGAAAGCGGCATAGTCTTCTTCGATCCTTCCGTCCTTTTCGGCCTTTGTGCTGTTTGAGAGGGCATCACTGTTTTTCTCGTATTCTTCGGGGATCGGAATTTTAGTGAGATCGAAATCGGGATCATCGTGCATGTCATATGCCGTCGTACCGTTGGTTGGAGCCGCTAAGGTTACTATAGCGATAAGATTGTTACCGTTCCCACCTTTAAAGAACGGTGAAAGATCTTCCTGCGCGGTGGCATTTATTTCCGCCCGAACACCGTCTTTAAGGATATCGGAAAAAAGTCTTATGGTCGCACCGCCGAAAGAATGACCGATGAGAACGATCTTAGATCCTTCAAAGTCTTTGATGAGTGGCTTCTTTGAATAGTCTTCGCCGAACCTTTCATGCCCGCATCTTTCGCTGTGTTCTTTGCCGTAATCGACCACGCTTCCCGTAAGCTGCGCATAAAGCTCGCAGGCTCTGTCCCAGGCACTTCCCGTAGGAGACACGCTGGCCGAATAACTCTCATACCCTTTATTGTTCATGTATCTTATGATGCTTCCGCCCGAAAGTCCCCAATACGGGATGAATTCATCGCGAAGATTGTAACTTCCCCAACCCGCAAGCCCGTGCACATATACATATTTTATGTCGGTCTTATACGGCGTACGATAACTCACGATCCCCGAAAACAGGCCTATCATAAGCGAAAGCCCCACCATGTATGCAACCGTCTTTTTAATGCCGTATTTTTTTACCTTAAAAAACGGATAAGGCCCGTCAGCAATGCCTTTGGCATTAAGACAGACCATCGTGATACCGTATATTAGCGTGATGACAACAGGGACTATCGTCCACACAAACGATACCCTGTTTTCGGCAAACATATACGAGATCACCGATAAAACAGGGCAGAGCAGATGGTGAAAGAAACCGTTGCCCTTAAACATAAGATCCTTCAGCCCGCCGCCCAAAGGCACCAGTATAAAAGCCGTCACCGCAAATGTCATCAAAAGCATGGCGGTCGATGTAAGCCTTAACACTTCAACAGGCTTTTTAAGCCCAAAGATCAGAAGCAGTATCGCCGATGCCGTGGCGATCAGGTTGGATATCTGTGTATAGTAATACACAAATTGGATCTTTCTTTCCTTAAGACTCCGTGACAGCCCTATAAATTCAAAAAGGACTATCAGAGCGTTGATAACTCTTGCCATATCTCCTCCGTATTAAATTACGATTCCCTCATATTATGAAACTATCAGATATACCAAAAGCGATGCGATCCAGGCTACGACACATTGCCAGATGACTACGATGAGCGCCCATTTGCGTCCCATTTCACGCCTTATGGAAGCTATGGCAGCGACACAGGGCGAGTACAGGAGCGAAAAGACAAGAAGCGATGCCGCGGAAGCCGCCGAGATAACGGTCGTAATGCCGCCGCCGAACAAAACCTCAAGTGTCGAGACAACGCTCTCCTTCGCCATAAAACCCGAAATGAGCGCCGTACATATCCGCCAGTCGCCAAGCCCTATGGGCTTTAAGAAAGGCACAAATACACTTGCCACAAACGCAAGGATACTGTCTTTTGAATCGGAAACAAGGTTAAACGAGAAATCAAAACTCTGTAAAAGCCAGATGATTATCGTTGCGATCAGGATGATCGAAAACGCTCTTGATATAAAATCCTTGGCCTTCTCCCACAAAAGCATTAAAACATTCTTGGCTCCGGGAACCCTGTAATCGGGAAGTTCCATTACAAACGGGACAGCCTCTCCCTTAAAAAGCGTCCTTCTGTACAGGATCGCGACCAGAATACCCACGATTATGCCCATTAGATAAAGCCCCGTCATGATAAGAGCCTTATATCGGGGAAAGAACGCATTTACAAAAAACGCGTATATCGGAAGCTTCGCAGTACAGCTCATAAAAGGAGTCAAAAGTATGGTCATGCGGCGGTCGCGCTCACTGGGAAGCGTACGTGTGGACATTACCGCAGGAACGGTACAGCCGAAACCGATAAGGAGCGGCACGATGCTTCTTCCGGAAAGACCGATCTTTCTAAGCAGCTTATCCATTACAAAGGCAACTCTTGCTATATAACCGCTGTCCTCCATAAGTGATAAGAAAAAGAACAAAGTCACTATTATGGGCACAAAGCTAAGTACACTTCCAAGACCTGCAAATATACCGTCTATGATAAGGCTGTGAAGCGTATCGTTTACATTTGCGGCGGAAAGGAGATCATCCGTAAGCACAGTAAGCCTGTCTATTCCCGCCTCGAGCAAAGCCTGAAGGCCCGCACCGATAACATTGAACGTTAAGAAAAACATAAGTGCCATGATAAGAATAAACGTCGGTATCGCGGTATATTTACCCGTAAGTATCTTGTCTATCTTCTCGCTTCTTAAACGTCCCTTGCTTTCCTTGGGCTTTTTAACAGTAAGATCGCAGACTTTTTTGATGTATGTAAAGCGCATATCCGCGATGGCCGCGGTCCTGTCGAGTTTTCGTTCTTTCTCCATCTGTATGACGATGTGCTCTATGGTCTCAAGCTCGTTTTCTTCCAAAGAAAGCTGTTTTATGATGCGCTTATCGCCTTCTATGACCTTGGTGGTCGTAAATCTTACTGGCAGGCCTTCCTTGACCGCATGATCTTCAATAAGATGTGCGATCGCATGAATACCTCTGTGTACCGCACCGCCGTGATCCTTTTCATCACAAAAATCCTGTTTTAAAGGCTTTTCCTGATATCTCGCTATGTGTATCGCATGCTTTATAAGCTCTTCGATACCCTGGTTATGCGCAGCGGAGATCGGGATAACCGGAACACCGAGCATCTTCTCCATCCTGTTTATGAAGATCGTGCCACCGTTTTCTGTAAGTTCATCCATCATGTTAAGCGCCACCACGACAGGAACGTTCATCTCAAGAAGCTGCATCGTCAGGTAAAGATTTCGCTCTATGTTGGTGACATCCACTATATTTATGATACAGTCCGGCTTTTCCTGAAGCACAAAGTCTCGCGATACAAGTTCTTCGTTACTGTAGGGAGACATCGAATATATACCCGGAAGATCGGTAACCACGGTCTCGGGATAACCCTTTATCGCCCCGTCCTTTCTGTCTACCGTTACGCCCGGAAAATTGCCCACATGCTGGTTCGATCCCGTAAGCTGATTAAAAAGAGTTGTTTTTCCGCTGTTTTGATTGCCCACCAGTGCAAATTTGATGATCTGCCCCTCGGGCATGGGATTTATAAGACTCGGATAATGATATTTATGATATTTTTCTTCGCCGAGACCCGGATGGATGATGATCTTGGTCTCTTTTTTATCCTCTTTCTTTTTCTTTTCGTCCGCATCAATGCTTCCGTCAAGTTCGTTTATATCGTCGGATTCCGCTTTTACGGTCTCTTCTTCTCTGTCTTCTTCGGTCAGTTCCCTTACTTCTATCTTATCCGCTTCCACAAGCCTTAACGTAAGCTTATATCCGTGGATCGTTATCTCCATGGGATCGCCCATGGGTGCATATTTTACAAGAGTAACTTCCGTTCCCGGGATCACGCCCATGTCCAGAAGATGCTGCCTTAAGGCTCCCTCGCCGTTTACCGCGGTTATTATCGCAGACTGTCCGATTTTAAGATCTCGTAAAGTATCCATTGTGTTTTTCTGTCCTTAGTTATGTTAGTCCCGGCTAAGCCATTAATAATAATAGCACATATCCTTATAAATAGTACAAAAAAAGAACCGGTTTCCCGATTCTTTTTTGTTGGTTTCTTTTACATGTCATGCGGTTTTTACAAGGCTTGCGATGCCTATGATGATCAAAACCGGTAAGGCTATATAAGCCAGGCCGCCGAATATAAGGCCGAGCACGATCGCGGGGAGCAGCAAAAGATAAAGCACGAATCTCATTATTCCCCAGCCTACCTTTAATGCGAAAAATAAAAGTTTACCGAATACAGCTACAAAAAATATAAGTGAGATCATTGTGATCATTGTCCATCTCTCCTTTCGTATCCCTTACGTTGTAATAAGATTAACAACGCACGATTAAACCATCATTTAGGAAAGATTAAAATCAGATTAAAAAATGACCCCCGGTTATAAAATTTCTTAACAAGCCGCATCCACAAGCTCAGTATAATACTTTTCGATCGCGGGACGGGCGCTTATATAGAATTTTTCAAGATCCTTGTCAAAATGCTTGCCGAAACTTTCCATCATTATCGAATCGGCCTTTACAAACGACATGCTTTCCTTGTATACACGCTTGCTCACAAGCGCATCATATACATCCGCGACAGCCATGATACGGGCTTCTATCGGTATCTCGTCGCCTTTAAGTCCCTTAGGATACCCCGAACCGTCCATTCTTTCATGATGATAATGTGCAATGTTCTCGGCTATCTTTTTAAATTTCTCATCCGTTGAATTTTCAAGGATGCCGTGCAATACCCTTGCGCCTTCCGAAGCATGGGCCTTCATCTTTTCAAACTCTTCCGCGGTAAACCGTCCGGGCTTTCTGAGTATCGCGTCATCGACGGCGATCTTTCCGATATCGTGGAGCGAGGAGGCTTTAACGACGTTTCTTCTGAAGGTTTCGTCTATGCCGTGAACGGTCGTAAACTCCGCATCCTTCATGATCTCCGCCATCAATATCTCCACCACATCACTTGTCCTTATGATGTGCCCGCCGGTCGAATTGTCCCTGCTTTCAACAAGCATCGCCATGCCTCGTATAAGGCTTTTATTGGCCGTTTTTATATCTTTTGTCTTTTTCTCGACTTCTCTTTCAAGCTCGTCGTTGTAGCTGTTTATAAGCTTTATATGCTGCTGATTCTTTGTGTCGTCGGTAATTACGAACTGATAGCCCTTCTTGAAGTTTCCGTCGTAAAGATCATTTATGTCAACCAAATAGTCCTTATCGTCTTTATGATAATAAAACTTATCATCTCCGCCGGCTTTGTATATTTCAAGCTTTTCGCTGAAAACGGAATAAATATCGCGGTAATAACTCATCGGTTTATCGACCGTCATGTCCGCCAAAGACTCAAATATCCCGATCGCGGTCTTGTTGGCACCGAGAAAGCGAAGCTTTGAATCGAAAGAAATAAATCCCGTATCTCCGCTTTCTGTAAGCGAGTCCACCGCGGTTTCCGAAATATCATAGATACAGATACGGTGCGCGATCAGAAGATAGATGACCTGTGCAAGCACGTATGCAAGCGGTGTAAACTCTATGGCTTCGGTCAGCCTTCTGCCTCCGAAAAAAGCCGCAAACGCAATGGCTTCCGGAACAAAGAGCATAATGATAACGGTCCTTGATACATCCTTTTTCTTTTTATACGCATAGATAAATGCCGCAAGACTCATACCGAAATACGCTACGATCATGATATGGAAGACTAAATGCATCGGTCCGTATTCTTTTACGACATCAAGACCGTCCGCGGTCGGGGTAACGATTATGCTTTTGTAAAACACCGGATATTTACCGATCGTGAGAACGGACAGAAATACGACCGTGCTTATGAAAAAGCATATGGTCTTGTCCCAGTTTGACATCTCGACCTTACACATGTCGAAAACGTTGAGCATTATAAAGAGGATTAAAAAGCACCCTCCGAGATATATAAGATCCGTTGCTATCAAATAAGCTTCGGCGGTTTCGGCCTGGCATTTAAACACATAGCCTATATTTACGATCGGGATAAAGGCAAATATAAGAGAAAAGTTGACGCTGAAATGCTTATGCCACATATGGACATAGATCCCGGTCAAGATCAATGAAATCCAAAACAGAAAAACATAATAGTACTCAGCAAACTGCATCATTTCCGCTCCTATCTTTTATTTTCCCATTTCAAAATTCCCCATATATACAGAATAGCACACTGTCAAAGGTTTAAGTATACCAATTCTTTAACTTTTGATATATTTTCCGGTTTTGCAAGATAGTAAAGAAGAAGTTTAAGCACCGTATCTTCGGGCAGGCTTCTTCCCTCGATCTTAAAATTTGAAAACCCGTTTTTAAGATATGTGTCTGCAATATCGGAAGGACCGATAAAAGAAGGATTTTCCTCTGCCCTTGAAAGGTCGTATCCCTCGTTTCCGAAAGGCGCCTTACAGACATGTTCGGGCACGTCTTCAGAAAGCATGCGCCTGCTTACGTTTTCATAGCAGGCTTTTCGTTCCGTACAACCTATGTAACAGCATTCGTTTACCAAGAATTCGACCTTGTCTTTTTCCCGATCGGTCAAAGAAAAAAGCTTATCAAACTGTTTGTTTAACCTAAAATCCGGGACGACATACGAAAACTCTTCCCGCCTTACTTCACTTAAAAGATCTTCAAAATCCGTAAGCACCTTGGTGGTCGACGACACAAGATACAAGCCCGGGTATTTTTCTTTAAGATAAGCCGTCAGTATCTCCGAATGCACGATAACCCCGTTTGTGCCGCTTTCCTCAAACAGCTTACAGAGTCTGTTGCATTTTCTGTCGCTTAAATGTTCTTTTGTAAGAAGCGAATTGCTGAATGTAAGCCTTGCGGATATGCCGTATCTTTTTAAAAGCCCCAAAACACGCTCGGGGCTTTCATATCCTTCTTCGAACCTTCCGCCCGCCCAGAGCGTATTGCCGGGAGCGCCGTACACGGAAGCTATAAAGGCCCAGGGATAAAACATATCCCGCTCCTTATAGAAAACGGAAAAGAACGCTTTATACAATTCATAAAATTCAAACAGCCCCGGAAGATGAAAAAGGGCTTTATTTTTCTGACTCATATCTTTAGTGGTTTACATAATAATTCTAGTCTCTATTTCCGGAGCAAGTTCTTTAAGCTTATCCGCAAAGATCTTTCCGTCATCGGGTGTGCCCACGATACTGCCGTAGTGTGTCGGAACGGCAAGCTTTGGTGATATCCGGGCTGCAAAAGAAGCGGCTTCGTCGGGCTTAAATGTATATTTGCCCCCGCAGGGCACAAACAGAACATCGCATTTTGCCTTAAGATTGTCCTCGTTTGCATCTGTATCGCCGGTCACATAATAGCTCGTGCCGTCAAGTTCTACGATATAACCAAGCCAGCCGCTTCCCTTTGTGTGAAACAGTTTTCCGACATTATAAGCCCTTACCCATGAAAACTTTATGCCGCCGACAGTGTCGCTCTTTGCGCCCGCATCCTTCGCATCGGCAAAGGTAAATTTATCAAAAGAAAGGGGCTTTGTCTTTTTGATCTCCGCTCTCATGCTTTCGGGTGCCACAAATAATGTATCGTGTTTTGAGACCTTTAAGATATCTTCCAACGAAAAATGATCGTGGTGCGAATGAGTGATAAAGATGATATCCGCATCGTGTTTTTCGTCCGTTACCATAAAAGGATCGAAATATATAACCTTTGATCCGCCAAGTCTTATGCTGCTCTGCGCATTTATCGAAATATCCGCCATAATGCCCTCCTTTTAAAATTCCTCTGTTTTTTATATTATATTATTATACTTAAATCATACGAGGAGGTACAATATGAATTTTACCATCGAAGGCGAACCTTTACCGGTCGTCATCTGCAACCTTGAAGCAGGTGAGACAATGATCACCGAAAAAGGTGCAATGTCATGGATGAGCCAGAACATGAAAATGGACACTTCTTCAAACGGCGGCATCGGCAAAATGCTCGGCCGTGCATTCTCCGGAGAGAGTCTTTTCCAGAACAGGTATACCGCAGAGGGCGGCCCCGGCATGATAGCTTTTTCATCGAGTTTTCCGGGTTCCATAAGACCTTTCCAGATAAGCCCCGGAAATGAGATAGTGGCTCAGAAGTCCGCATTTTTGGCCTCCACCGAAGGGGTTGAACTTTCAATATTCTTCCAGGAAAAGATCGGAAGCGGCTTATTCGGCGGAGAGGGGTTCATCATGCAGCGTTTAAGCGGAAACGGAACTGCGTTCCTTGAATTTGACGGATATATAAAAGAATATGAACTCGAAGCCGGGCAAAAAATGATCATCGACACAGGTTATCTTGCCGCCATGACTTCGGGCTGCAGCGTAAGCATTCAGACCGTTCCCGGCCTTAAGAACATTTTGCTGGGCGGTGAAGGGATATTTAACACCGTATTAAGCGGTCCCGGACATGTATGGCTTCAGACCATGCCCGTTCCTCAGCTTGCCGGTGCGATCAGGCCTTTTATCCCCACACAAAAATAGAGCAAGTAAAGGATATTTATAGCCAATTCGCACTTTTTTGTGTATACTTTTCTTGAACGGCGCATCGTTTACTGTTACAAATGAAGCGCTCACGTAATGCGAGCGCTTTCTTTTGCAAATTAACATGAGATGCAGTGGCGTTTATTCAGATATGATATCAGGAGGGGAACATGTTTGAAGTAAAGTTTGGAACACCGAAGCCTATAATGTTCAGGGAGTACTGTGTGTATGGCGATAATATACTGGATATAGATCTTGAAGCCAGATTTGCGGGAAAATGTGAGGTTTCGGAATATGACGGCAGTCGCTATGGAAATGATGAGGAAGTCAGCTTATTCATTAAACAGAGCTGCTCGGAGATCCTTGAGAAGTGTCTTAAGAACCTGCCCGAAAAAAAGTCGGTTGTGAGGTCCCATTTCTATGGCCTGGACGGACTGTTCAGTACCGAACTTGAAAGCAGAGGGATAACCGCAAAGACCGAGATCATCTTAAAAAACCTGACCGAAGATTCACAGACATTGTATGATGAAGCTTTGAAGGTGGTTACCACGCAACCGACAGACTTTGGCTGGGATCATGTCAATTTCGATCAGGTTCCCTCAAGGCCGGAAGGAATGTATATGGTTTCACCTGCGTTTCTTTTTAAATACAAGGATGACCGCGTGTTTTATAAACCCGGCGAACGTGTGGAAGTGGATTATTTCGGAGTTGCTTCCGATACAAGCTATCAGGTTGATGTAAATGCGCCGGAACTCAGAGTGGAGTACGGAAGTGTTATCCATATAACTTTCACTATGCCGGATCATGATGTGTATATATCTATCGGAGCCCAGTCTGTTATGACATGTATGCCCGGCAATATGGGAATTACGGGGATGATGGGCATGGGCATGGGTATGAATATAGGAAAGTCAGTCGTAAGCGATGGCTCTGAATGGACCTGCCCTCTATGCGGAGCAGGGAACAAAGGGAATTTCTGTTCGGAGTGTGGTGGAGCAAGACCTCAGAATAGCTGAGAAAATGCATAAGTGCAGATTAAAAGATAATTGACAGGTTGTGAAAATGAAGCTTTGACATTACATGATCACTTAAGATCTTCAATGGGTAATGCCAAAGCTCCTAAAGAAGTGGTAACATACGATGGTTATGTTGTTAAGAAGCCGGTAAATTCACAAATACGCCCCTCCAAATTTGGAGGGGCGTTCAACATAAATTGGTACAATGGTAAAGTGGACAGAGCCAGAGAGCCTTAGTGCGATTATCTTCCGGTTTAATCGTTTATTCCATTCTGTATTCTATAGAAAAGAGCCGATTTCACGACTCTTCTCAAAATGGTATTCTTCTAAATTTTTACGGAAGTTCAACATCATCTCCGACATAGACATATCTCAGGTGAAATCCCGTCGATGTATCTTTGATATCTGAGTATGTAATGGTAACACCATATTGTTCAGAGACATCCAAGCCCTTATCTCCAAAGCCATATACATAGTGGTAATGAGGGTGGGAATCCTCAATCAGCTTCCCTTTTCTATCCTTAACCCATTTTTCATCCTGCATAAGATATGCTTTTTCTTCAATTAGCTGAATTGTGCTTCTGGACGGCATTGCCTTCGATTTTGCGCCCTTGGTGTATGTGTCTTCCCAAGTATCGCCTACTTGTTTTCCTATATATGACTCAACAACTTTTCCCTTTTTGATGATGGTATACCAATAAGTATTTCCCTTCTGACCCTTACTCATGCATGAGCGTTTCAAGTTCGGAACCGGACTTACCCGACAGCTCCCCCTCATTATAAAAACGGGTCACCAAGGTCGCTATGGCCTTTCCTTCATAGGTAAACACGAAATCGTAATAACCGGCTTCATGCTCTTCGGGATTCAGATAAAAGTTGCCCCAATACCATTCATCAGGGTTATCGGCGTCAACAGGATAGTGCAGATCACAGTATGTTACAAAACCGGGCATCAGATCTGAGAACTTACAGCTCTTATAATATTCATGATCGTCACGATGCTCAAGGATCCATACTCTCAATCCGTATTCCTGATCAATGTCGGGATTGAATTCAACCCACTCATTAAGTGAAAATATGCAACGAACATCATCCAGAGAGGACTCTTTTCCGTTAATGTCGTCGATGGTTCCTATACTTTCACCCCAAATCCGAACTCCACGCAGAATGGAAGCATCTCTGTCATCAAGTTCAATGAGATTAAGCTTTCCCGTAAGCTTTGCAGGAACTACCATCTGATTACCGGACTGCTCTGTGCTTGTTTCACTGTTATCACCATCCTGCGTATTATCAGTTGCCTGAGCTGAACTCTGCTCTGTAGTCTGGTTGGTGCCTGAAGGATTCGATGACTCATTTCCTTTTCCGCATGCCGCAAGCAAAAAGACCATCACTCCCGCAAGCAACAAACTTAAAAACCTTCTGTTCTTCTTCATAATAATACCTCCTTTAAGATTGCTCTCGACAGAAGGTGTACCATTACCAAAACGGGCATCTTCCTTCGAAGCATATTTGTCCTCAACTGAAATATAATATGCATTCATTCTAACATAACTCTTAACGAAATTCACGGAATTATATATAGTCAAAACGAGCTGAACAATGGATATTTAACCACCATTCAGCTCGTAATCATCTTAGGATATCTCATTTACAGAAAAACTTTCACACACGAGGGTGCGGACAAAAAACTGGACTATCATAGGGCTCCGAAAGGAGCCTTTTTTATGTATTCAAAACAACAAAAAGAGATTGCACTAAAGTTATATCATCAAACAGAATCTGTATCTGAAACAGTTAGGA
>JAEEGL011925490.1_pt1 | contig 35586 bp, 33 predicted proteins | sample 9134231 | NCBI WGS metagenome assembly JAEEGL01 (sample SAMN16246548, study PRJNA631951) | gut metagenome | biome: gut microbiome; feature: rumen; material: fiber-attached | host: Bos | place: Iran: Karaj | collected 2018-10
GGTGCGGTTCCACACCTTGCTGTCGGGATGCTGATCGCGGATTGCCGAAAGCTCGCGCTCAAAGTCCACCTTGGGCACCGTGAACGAAGACTCCAGGTGGATATTGTTCTCTGACACGCTATAGTTGAACTTGTCGGTCACGGGTATCTATTCTTTGATGGAGCGATTATACCTCCATCGCCCCCTTAATCGTCTCCACAATATACCTCACATCCTCGTCAGTCACGTACGGGCCGGCGGGGAGGCACATACCGACCTTGAAGAAGGCCTCCGAAACACCGTTGACGTAGGCAGGGGCATTCTTGTACACCGGCTGCTTGTGCATCGGCTTCCACACGGGACGAGCCTCGATACCGGCGGCGTCAAGAAAGACACGCAGCGCCTCTACATTGTCGTTGGGCTGGCAGTAGGTCACCGCCGACGATGCCATATGGATAACACCCGCAGCACCGCCTACGGCCCCTTTGACAACCGCTTTGTAGGCATTCTCCTGCCCTTTTATCTGCAGTTGCGGGTCAATCATTATCGTGCAGAGCCAATAGTTGGAGTCATACTCGCCGGTGGCAGGCTGGCTGTGGACGTTGATGCCCGGCACATCCGCCAGCAGCTGTTCATAGAGCGCCTGCACGTGCTTGTGATGCGAGATATGCTCGTCCGCCACTGTCATCTGTCCGCGGCCGATGCCGGCGCATATATTGCTCATGCGGTAGTTATAGCCGATTTTTTCGTGCTGATAGTACGGATAGCTCTCGCGGTACTGCGTGGCGTACATCATAATCTCCCGCCACGAGTCCTCGTCCGGGGTAATCAGAGCGCCGCCGCCGGAGGTGGTAATCATCTTGTTGCCGTTGAAGCTTAGCACGCCGTAGCGGCCAAAAGTACCCAGCACCTGACCGTTGAAGCGACTGCCGAAACCCTCCGCCGCATCCTCAATCACGGGGATGCCGTAGCGGTCGGCAATCTCCATAATGCGGTCGGCCTTATACGGCATTCCGTACAGCGCCACCGGAACGATGGCCTTAGGCACCCTACCCGTCTTGACGATGCGGTCTTTGATGGCATCTTCCAACAGGTCCGGATCTATATTCCAAGTGTCCTTTTCCGAATCGATAAATACTGGCGTTGCGCCAAGGTATGTGATTGGATGCGAGCTTGCGCAAAATGTAAAGCTCTGAACCAGCACCTCGTCGCCTGGCTGCACCCCACACGCAATCAGCGCCAGATGCACCGCCGCCGTGCCGGAAGAGAGCGCCACAACACGCTTAGCGATGGGGTCAGGGGCGCTGCCGTTGCCGGGGGCGGCTGTCAATCTCGCCCCCACGAACCGCTCCAGGTCCGCCTCAAACCCATTCACATTCGGGCCCAGAGGCACGACCCAGTTAGTATCAAACGCCTCCTTGATAAACTCCTGCTCCTTGCCCGACATATGGGCTAGACAGAGGTAAATACGGTTAGACATAGTCAATGAATTATCAGAGCTTTTTTATCTGCGCTTTATTCCGAAACGCTATTTATCTTTGGTAGATAAAGTATCCGTAGTTTCAAGAATTTCATTAATATCAGCACATCACGGTCATCCCAAACCAGCTTATCAGCATATCCCAGAACATCTGGTCTTGGAATCAGTCAAGGTGGAAGAGGACGCGTTTACCTCAATAATATCTCTAATTGCTTCAACTTTAGCAACGACACAAGACGACCGAATGAGGGGGCAGTATGCAGTTTTGAGCGCAGCTATCAGCGCCTTCTGTTAATATCTGTCAAAGCATCATACTCTCAAAACCTTTAGCGCCTGCCATTATTATCTTATTTCTTATGTATAATTATTTTATTACTGTTCTTTTCACATCCTACTAAATAACCCTTTGCAACTAGATCATTGCAAATCTTTATAGCATCAAGGCTATACGAAATGCTTGACGTTGCTGTATCCGTTAAGAATCGCCGATATTCACCTCCCATAGCATTTAGTACATCAGTAACGACATTCGGATCATAGTCCAAAGAGAGGATGGCTCTCCTCCCAATTGATTCCCGAATTCCTATTGGAGCGTCTGTAATAACAGAAAGAAGAAGCTTATGGCCGACATCTGTCACTTTCAAATCCCCATCTTCAATAAACTTGCGGGCTAAAGAAACGAATGAGTGGTCAAATACAATATCTTGGACCTTGATGGCGCGAATGAAATCAATCTTCGCCCTCTTGGTAGAAAGTGACAAAATAGCAGCAGACGCATCTGCCTTATTAATGGGATAATCATTCGGATGCTGGACGAAGACTTCCAGGTTATTCACAAGGAATTGCGTATAGAGGGCCGGATAATGGCTAAAAATGAACTTATAATTGGTCGCATTGAACTCTAACAGTTTCTTTTCCACCAGGACTTTCATCCTTTGCGGCTGAATCTGGAATAGGATGCCGTTAAAAGGAGTCGAAAAGAGAGGAACCAATTCTGCATACTTGGAGACTTTTACGCTGTCGCTAAAGACAATGAGACGGGCCAAGGCAGATTCTTCTTCAAGCGATAAAGTGTCTCCAACTTTATCCTTGAATGTATTATTGTACAGGAATTGGAGTGGCAGTCCCTTCCCTTTTGTTACCGCATAGTAGTTTACATTTTTCCAAGTGGACTCAACCAAAGAATTCTCGAATACCTGCTCTAGGACTCCGTCCTGAAGAAGCTCGGCATTTGTAATCCTGTTCCTTTGCTTGGATAGATAACGATAGACATCAGCCTTGGGGCTATCAGGTGCATTCAGGAGGGCACATTGGATCTCTATCCGTTCGTGAATGCTTGTGTCAGGGAAGGCCGATTTGAGGGCGACAGACCAATGTGCTTTGACTGCCCGAATAAGATTTTGATTATTTGCGTCAAGAATTGCGGAATAAGCAGCGCTCCTATACTCTTCAAAGAAGCCCAACTTTCTAATGATAGCATTCAAATTCTTACGAGTGAATGCAAATCTCTGGTTTTCAATAATATCTTGAAGAATCAGCTCTGGGGTTTCCCTTAAAATCAGCACAGTAAATACTGGACAACAGGCAACAAATACATTCTGCGCCCGTTTGGGCGTAATTACCTCCCAACGTTTATCAAAGAATGCATAGTTATCCTGTAGCCAAGAGCAGAACAAAGGATTAATGTGTCCTTCACGCAGGTCGCAGAACTTGACATAAATCTCACGAAGCGCTTCTTGATCCTCAATAAAGCGATCTTCCTGCTCTATCTCATTCCAGAAATCATAGTTTTTGAGGAGCGAAAAGAAGAACGTCCCTGGCACAGATGGTTGCGCCTTATAGGCAGAGAGGATGAAGTCTAAACGCTTGTTTTTTGTGATTTGATTGCAAATTGGCGCACGGTATAACTGGTACAGACCGCTCTTGCCAAATATCTCACGGACAAGGTCATCGTTCAATAGTGATTCATTGGAAGAAAAATCCTCAACCGAGAACCGTTTGATAACCTCGTCCAAACGCTCCAATTGAGCCTCAAATTGGAGCCCTTCATGACGCGCCGCACGCATTGTAAAGTTACGGTCCTCCCTAGTAAGCGAGTTTGGATAAAAATACGACAAGTAGTATTGGTAATAACGGTCAAGATATCCATTCAGAATAAGGAACTTAACCAACTGTTCTTTCTCTAGATTCCCAAGCGCTTTTAACTTCTCATCTAAGTCCTCAGTGTTTACTTGATAAATACCTTCGACTGTATTCGGTAAGTCAATCTTCTTTTGAGACAACGACAAGATAGATAGCTCCAATTCTCCTGTTTTTCGTTTATTCTCTTCTTCATACAGAGCCATAGCGTTGTCAAAACCGCCAAGGCCGAAAAGATTCTTGTCTACAGCGTCAAAAGATGGTATCCGAGCCGAAATGGAATTATTAAACCGGAAAGAGTCTGCGCTTCCCTCCCTAACTTTCTGGAATAGAGAAGGCTGTGCAGCTACAGCATCAAATTGATAATCATTTCCGTTGATTCTGACCTTCAAATCATAAGATGAATAACCTGTCAGTTCTTTAGCCTTGTCAAGATAACGTTCCCTTAAAGCAATCTGCTTCTGAGTCAGATTATCGTTTTCCTCCTTAATCTTAACCCTCTGTTTAACAATCTCTTCGTCATAGCCAGCGATTATCCTTTTGCGTTGCTCGTCCGAATCCTCCAAAATGCCAGCCACAATACCTGCTTTGTTATACATCTTGGCAAAGTCATCCGGAATATAATTTTTGTAAACGATCAGACCAAAGAGAACCTTCTCATTCATCACCTTGGAATCCAGAAGAAGGATGAACTGGTTAAATTCATTAACAATGTTCAGCAGCAGTCGCATATCCTGAAGATAGTCACAAAGATTCCAAAGCTCAGTTCGTCCCAACTTGTCAAACGTCTCCGACGGACGAATCGCCTCCTTCAACTTTTCATATGAATTCAGCGAATTGATAATAGGGATTACCGTAACAATATAATCGAAGAACTTCACCCTCTCCGTTGCATCAAACAAGTCGTCCGACACTGCGTAAACAAAATTAATCTTCCGCTTAAAACTATGGGAATTATTAAGAATCGTATTCAGTTCACGTAATTTATAGAAGATAATCTCCTTATTTGCGAAACGATCTAAGTCTTCAAACACCACCACATCGTACTTTGTACTCTCAAAGAAATAAACAATCTCATCCAAATATGCATTGAATACCGACATATTCTTCGTTATCTTCAGCACAACATCCTTGTATCCAACTTTGCCTACGGCAAATGAATAATGCAGCAAGAAATAGCGAACGAGTATAAAAAAAACAACGCTAAGGGCCACTAATGGCCCCCATTTCAATAGGTTCTGGACATTATCACCCACATCATCAAACGTAATGTAGCCTAAAGCCCAAGATGGCTTAAATAAAAAGACCACTGACACAATAGTTACAAGACATAAAAGCGTAATCAAATATGGCGTGTAACATTTTGTCTTATGAATCCGGTGAATCCTGCTTTTAGGCGTAGTCTGTGGATTATTATGATACAGTATCTGCTGCAAGATGCTATACTCTATCTGTTTATCCGTAACAGAATCCACGCAGCCAGCAGAAACTGGCGTATGATTTTCCTTAGCTGCCTTGTTCTCTTTCGTAAGCAAAGAAGCCAACGATATCCTAATAAAGCGATGACGCCAACACAACATCCACCACCTATCCAACTTTTTCTCCGCCGTATTGATAACTGAACTTTTACCAACGCCATAGTTCCCAGCCACTGCTATGTTGAGCATCCTATTATCCTTAATTGCCCGCATTAAAAGTGAGACCGGAACATACCCCTTATTCTCCTCACGTTTCCCAGCATTCTCTACATATGGCTTTACTATGCAAGGAGACAAAGGATAGGCTTCCGGGACGGAAAGTGCAGGCTTTTTGTGGAATTGTTTGAAAAGATTATGAAAGATTGACAACCTCACGTTATTCTTTGCTCAATAATAAACTGTTTACAAATATAGCTATTGTTGTTCTTATCAACTCAACGAAATCCCCCCATATTACCGACAACTTGATTATTTGAATTCCACATCTATGAGCAAATAGTATCTAACACGATTAACCGTAGCCCAAACTGCGCCCATCTCATTCAAACAAATTTTACTGGCTTTACAATCCTTTGGAATCATCAGGAAAGAAAAAACCACTATTTGTATGTTTTCTCTATCACTTTTCCTGCGGCATCATTCACAAATGCCCGCCATCTCTTCAAGCAATCCAACCCCTTCGCTAGCTCATCCTCCTTCCAAAATGCAGTCACATAATAGCGCTCAGCATCTTTCTTATCATCCGTCAAATAAAACTCAAAATCTCCTGCTGTGAATCCTACATCTTTTAAATCTTGTGGGGTAAGACCTAACCCCGTGTAATAACGCTCTAATTCAAGGCAACGTGTTAACAAATCCTCCCTCATATTCTTTAGCAGGCTGTACTTTTCTATAAGCTCCTGAAACTTGTGGAAGGCAGGATTAAGTGCATTATAGAAGATCCATACCAGCTCATAATGCGAAAGTGTTCCTCTCAGGAGAGAGACGTATTTATATGCCTCTTCGAAAGAAAAGCCCTGATTGTCGACAAACTGGATAATCTTATAGAGATGCCTGAAGTAATGGTCAAAAATCGTGGGTATCCATGTATCGTTATAAGCGCCAAAGCCTTTTGTATACAGGAATCTCCGATAGCCATACACTTTAAGATTATTCCCCAATTTCCCTTTCTCAGAAAGGATAATCTCAGCCTCATCAAAAGTATATCTAAACACTTCCCTGCCCGTCACCACTTTATCAACCTTTCTCTCATCTTGCAGCGTATAAGAATCTGTTTGAGGAATCAATATGGTCTGCTTTTCTTGGTAATCATACCTCAGCCCAGCCACTATCTCCTGCTGCAGATTTAGCATATTATAAAACAGGTTTTCAAACCTCTGATACTTAAGCGTTTTATTCTCTTTTTCGAACTCAACGCGCTGATTCTTCATTTCATCGCGCGTCAACTGCAACTCTTCACGCTGTAATGACAACTCGTTCTTCTGGAGAAGCAACGTGATGATTAATCCTGCAAATGCCAACCCAGAAAAGAGTGCGTTACTGGCGCCGAACATATCTCCAAACTGACCCCTTGTCTCCATCTTATTAATGAAAAACAAGAGAAACGTTAGTGCCCACAACACTAAAACGACGATAACTGAGATAACTGCATATTTTGCAATCTTCTTATTGTCCTCATCTTTATTCATCAATCTCATATTTAGCTGTTTTCGTTACCACCCATTCCCGGTCCTGTTGCTACTCACCCACTATTTAATCCTCCCCCCTCTGCGGCCAGAACAAATAACCGCAAAAAGCCCACGCACCTTTCACCAAAGCTATGATCTTTTCGCTCTTCATTCTTCTCATTGTTACTTCACCATTATCTCGTCTTCTTCCATAGGATGATATGGTCCATCCTTAGACTCAAACAGCATGCTCCCGCTTTAAAGGCATTCCAGCGAGTGCCACCTATCTTTCTCCATAATCAGCATCCTTGGCCAACCATATGCATCCAATGAACGCGCTCAGTCTCGTTACCATTATCATCATAGAATATCCAACAAATCTTTCCTCGAAGAATCACAACAATTTTCGATGAAGCCTGGTGTATATGTATCGGCATCACAATCCTTGGTTCCAGTGCATTGAGCATCCGCTGCGACTGATCGTCCGGACCATTCCGAAAATCTAAGTTCATACGAAGCCGCGACGAGGTCTTAGCCTGGGAGGTTAATTCATCTATTTGTTTCCAACCAATAACGCAGGGACAGCCGAGTCCTTAAGAACGCGCCCTTTCACTCTTTCGACAGAAAGGGGCGATACTGAAGTTCATACTTAGACGAGCCGTAGTCGATAATCATCTCAAATTCTCGAATCCCTTTTCGTGCCGCAATCTCATGCAATCTAGCCAGATGGGCCTTATCAATTCCTGTCCCGTAATAGATGGCTTTAGGCCGATACTGAGTAACTGTCGGTTTTGGATTATTCGGATCTTGTATGCGAGGATCAATCAAGCGCCACTCCTGCTCATATTCCCAGTCTTTCGATTTATGCAAAGCGACCTTCATATGGGCCAATAAATCAGTACTGATGACTGGCATTTGTTTCATCTTCAAGAAGGCCCATGTCATATAATCCGTTGCATCGTGGCGACTCTCCGAATAAACGACAGGGCACATCAACACATTAGGCAACGGAGACTGTAATGTCGGTCTAAAATCATACTCCAGTGCAAAACCCTTTTGAGAATCCGCATAATGCCCCCACATCAGAATAGATTGAACATCTTCGCAGAAACATGCATAGGAAGAAAAGCGCTTTGCGAAATGAGCAATAATTGGGCATAATGTGGCAATCTGAGTTAACCCTTGTTTTTTAAGATCCTCAATCTCTCCCTCTAGTTCCTTATAATCAGGAATTGCAATGATACCTGCACGGACATCTTTCCAGTACGATTCGGGGAACATCTTCTTGAACTCATCGGGGAAATCATTCCCCGCCGCCAAGAAAGATTTGAGTTGCTCAAACGACTCCGGTCGAATAAAAGCATTAATAAGCTGAATTATTCCATCCAGATTAAACCAAGGCAAGGTATCATATGGGTCATTGAACTTGTCAGCAGTTACAGCATATATCTCATCTCTTTCAAAAGCCTCTATTTGTAAATCGCCACAGGGTCTGAATCGGAACAAACTCGATGGAAGCATCTCATAAATGGCCTCACGAATAGGTTGAACCATCTCATTGATTATCTCATTAGACGTCCCTTCCTGGATAACGATTCCCTGAAGAATCTTGTCAAAGTCTCCCCTGTGCATACGGCATAGATTAATAATTCAGATGAACTGCTCACATCAACGCCTTCTTTTGTGATACCTTACTAGTGGCGTTAGGATTGACACTATAATAACTGGACAAAGATGCTTTCTCTCCACTCTTGCATATACTGACTCAATCCCCCTGACAAACCGTTCATTCACTAAAATGAGATCATCGTATTGTTGAATATCAGATAAAGGACGGTTCTGCGCTCGTAATGCCAATCTGTAAACAAGTTGATTCCGAGCCGTAGCCGATTGAAGAAGAGGAAGATTATTGAAAAGTGCATCCAACTCCGCCTTTCGTATAATAATGGGGTTCCCCTCATTTATTCTGTTGCGCAGCAATCGAAGAAACTTTCGATGTGTGGGATGAATGATAAACCTTCTCATTATTTCTTCACCATTATCTCCCCCCTAGCGACCTATACGAACCATCCTTCACCTCCGCAATCACAGCATATTCAAACATTTCCGGCAGATAAACTAATGCGTCCAGAGCCCATATTCATCATTGATTTGGCATTAGGAATTTAGCCATTTGGAACAGATCTATTGAAGTGTCGCTCAATCCACGAGCATTACCTACCAATAGCGCCTTCCTCTTCATTATTTACAGTATCTCATTAGCACATTTTTCACTTTGGGCCCTTAGTCATTAATAAACTCCTCCAGCCTCGTATAGCTTTCCCCAGTAACGTTCTTACAGAGCTTATCCACACCGATTAAATAAGATGCATAAGAAGGATCTCTTCGCTTTTTCGCTCTATTGAAATCAGCATAAGAGCAGATGGCCCCCATTGCAATACTTCCTGCAATTCTCAATATACTAAATGGATTCCCATTTATCAAAGAAAGCGTGCTCAAGACGGCCATTGATACAGGAGCCCCTGTGGTAACTGCCAATGCTGGTATTTCCTTCCAGTTATCCATGCTCTTCCTGTACTCATCCTTTGATTCCATCAAATCATTCACGAAGTCCATTTCCACCTGTCCTGCATGTTGAACATTTGAAATCAGTGCAAGGTGATTGGTAAAATCATCAAATCTCTCTCTCAGGAGTTTTCTTTCTTCTTTACGGTCATTGACAAACTTTATAAGTTCGCGTGAACTCACTTCCCCGATATTCTCCGGAACAACATCTTCTAATGTAACAGAACAGAAGAATCCTTTTGCATTAGGATCATGCAGAAACTCCCCAAAGTTTGCATTCTCACAGAAAAAAGGGCTGATTGACCAGGCATCCATATCGTCAGTTCCCCTATTCAGATTGCGGATTCTTGCCACAACCTGCGACAGTTTGAACATATAACCCCTCGCCAGTTCTTTCGATAGATGAAGCCATTTCTCTTCATCAATAAAGTAATCGCTTATCAAATCAAGATAAGGATATAATCTGGTATCAATCTTATCAGGATGGATTCTATCCACATCAGACGGAATAAGACCTGCAGGAGGTTGGCTCTTAAGTTTGTCGCAAAGGCGCAGAAATTCATTAAAAGTATCTCCTCTGTCTTTATCATCCAACTTAACATTCCTAACGAGATCCGCATCCACTAAGGCCTTAATTTCGTCACTGTCATGAGGGGTGTAATCTTCTGGAACTATCCTATAGACATGGTTCCATAGCAACAAACTAGACTTCACCCACGCCTCATTCTGAAACTCTATGTGAGGATAGTATAATATGGAATCTGCCTTCATGTCTTCACATTAATTTCAACCTTTAATCTTGAACCATAATTGGATCGATAATCCTTAACCCTGAACCTATACCACCCTCATCCTTCACGCCTTTAATAAACACTTCAAGGCTTTGTTTCATTTGGCGTTTCTGTGCTTCTTTCGCTTGAGATGAGAGTTGAGAATGATCTATTGTCGCCTCACAATAATGCGAAATGTTTTCTTTGATGAGATCTATTTGCCATTCAGTAATGGGACCATTCATAAAGTTCGCCCCAAGATAACCCGCTAACACACCTTTGAAGTATTGTTCTCCCATAATAATGAACTCCGAGTCATTAATCAATTAATCCCAATAATCGGTGAGGCATTTCTTTAAGGGAATAATGTGCGAATAAAAGTTCCTGGACACTTCCCTTCCCAAACAACTCGGCTTATGAATAACTCTTGATTTCACATATGAATACCTTTCCCCACCATATCAAGTTTGTCACTTTCCAATATGTACCTATCAAAAGGCAGAATATTTGAGGTTCTACCATTACTCATAATTATGTGTATTCGAGATAGTAAAAACTGAAAGCCAATAGAAGGTTTCTCAAAGAAAAAGAGCATATTCGCATCGTGAGCATCAATACAATGACATTTCTTTTCATCATCTAAAAAGATTGCAAATCCCTCGCTTAGTGAAACGACTATATTTGGCAATAGGGCTTTATCTCGTTCCCCCATTTCCGATAGACACCTTTTAAGAAACGAATCTACCTCCAACCCAAGAGTCTGACAAATAATAAAACCATATATCTGATCTTGCCATTTATTATTTTGATCAAAGCGCTCACTCTCAGCTCCGAGCGTGCTAAAAGTGTTACAATACTTTCTCCAATATAACGAATCCCTCACATACCTTTGGCAACTCTTCACCGATTCTATTTTTCTAAAAGCATCCTCAATATCATCTGTATCCAGAGTGCTTTTTACCTCGCCCACAGCCAAAACGCTCTCACATGGATAATACGTTGTTTCTGGGGTATTGGCAATTGAGAAAACAGGACATATATCTTTTTCGTAAATTATGATATCAGTCTGTTTACTTGTATGTTGAAATGAATCTATCACGAAGCCTGACCCGACACTAATATTTGCTGGTAATACTCTTCCCAGCTTCTCCCGGACCACATGTTCTCTTGCGGCGCCAACGGTAGTGGGAGTTGTTGCGCTTCCAGCGTTAATAAAGGCGTCCACAAGTTCCTTTGACATCCTGTTTAGGAATTCTACCGAATTGAAGATCTTTTCCATATAACTAATTCTAATCCTTTCTAAATAATTAATCTAACATTCCCTCCTCAAAAAGAACTAATGATGCTTACTCTTGTTCAAAGTCTTTCTACCGAAACAAGCCCGCCAAATCCAACAAAGAATCCACAAAATGGCCAGGGAGTTTATCTGAGCCACAATCTGGAGAGCTCCCTTTATGAATATTCTGATTCGATGAGTCTCGCAGGCAATAAGTCTCCCACCCGAGCTTATTGGGAACTATGAAATCTTTTGCTATGTTGTCGCCGATATAGTAATACCGGCAGCCGGGGTAGCGGTCTTCGAAGTAGAGGAAGTTGCGCTCGTCTGTTTTTGTGCTGCCGAATTCCTCACTGATAATGATATTATCTTTCTCAAACCACATCCGGAGACCCAGCGCATCTATCTTATTATTCTGAGAAACAGAACGGCCATCGGTGATAAGGCCTAGGACACATCCACTATCCTTCAAAGCATCCAGGAGGTGCTCCACACCATCCGATAATTGAATTTTCGGCCTGTGATTCCTATAGAGATCCTTCATTTCAGCTTTGTCCATAATGCCACTATATTCTTCCCGCAAATGGGCAAAGACATCTTCGCCGACCTGAAATAAAGCATACATCTCCTTAAGGATATCATCAGGCACAACATTCCCAGCCACTCTTCGGGCAATCGTTTCTGCAATTACCCTAAAGCCCGACAGGAGATAATCACGCTCTTTGTAAAGCGTATCATCAAGGTCAAAACAAACAACTTTGGTTCTCACAAGACAATCAGTTTGCTACACAAACACCGCATCGTCATACCTCAACATCAATAGATGATCCTTCCAATTGTCGGTATATTCCAACTGTTCTCCGAGAAATAGTTCTCTGATAAGGAATTCGGCATAATTTGCGCCGGCAGCATAGGCAAGAGGGTAGCCACCGCCAAATCGAGGATTAATCTCAATCCCGATAACGTCACAAGTATCTGGATTTAAAAAGACTTGTAAGCATATGCTACCGACACATCCTGCAATAGTTTCAAGTCTATCATAAAGGAATTGTGTCAATGGTTTTTTTTCTGTGATTCCTTTGTTTATTTCCCCGGCTCTTATCTTGATTCTTTCACGTGGCACTATACACTTTACCTTATTGTCAAGCCCGTAGTACATATCAACCGTATACTCTTTATAGATATTGCTGTCTATATACTCCATAAAAAGCAACTTGGGGTCTTTTACCAATTCTTTCGTAAGCTCATCCGGAGTCATAACAATATGCAAGTTGGTACTCAGCGAGCCATCGTAAGGCTTCGCAAAAAAAGGAAACGACGGATTGTTCTTATCAATTGACTTGGGCACTCGGATATTATGCTGTTCAAAAAACGCTCCTGTATTACGCTTATCTCTACATATACTGATAAACTCTCGTGATGAGATACTTACAAAAACACCCATCTCCTCGAAATCACTCTTGTGCTCCGCCAGGATTAGCAACTCTGTATCTATAGTTGGCACAATCATCCCAATCTTGTTATCTATGCATATCATCTTCAACTGGTCGATATACTGTGAATCCGTAACTCTGGACACCTTAAAACAGCCATCACTGATATACGCCGCCGGAGCATACTCCGGATTCATATCAGTCGAATAGACTTTTGCCTCAGCAAAAAAATGGCGAAGAGTATCTTGGAAGCACCTAACCAGCGCAACCCGCTGACCAACCGAAGTTATAAGTACGTTATGATTCATATTAACGACAAATGTCAATTATTTCCTTCAAACGATTCCATCGTTGCCGATGTGGCCGAATTGATATCTTTTCTCATCAATACATTCTTAATTGTGATAAACACCACTTTGATGTCTGTCCATAGACTGCAATGATCTACATACCACACATCCAACTTAAACTTTTCTGCCCAACTGATGGCATTCCGGCCGTGGCACTGCGCCCAGCCGGAAATACCGGGACGGACCTCGTGTCTGCGACGCTGTTCTTCATTGTACAGCGGCAGATACTCGACCAGCAACGGGCGCGGCCCGATCAGTGACATATCACCCTTCAACACATTGATAAGTTGCGGCAACTCATCTATTGATGTACTACGCACGAACTTGCCAACTCTTGTCAAACGCTGTTCGTCCGGCAACATATTACCATCCGCATCACGTTCGTCGGTCATAGTCTTAAACTTGATAACCTTGAATATCTTCTCGTCCTTACCGGGTCTCTCCTGGAAGAAAAAGGCGCCGGCTCCTTTGTTAGCAAAGTGGAGCCATATTGCAACTATTATCAGGAACCAACCGAGCAATAGCAGCGCGATTAGAGAGATTAAAAAATCAAGTATACGTTTGAAGAAATGCTTATACATTACTATTGACACTCCTGCAATACCTTCTCGTAAAAAGCCAATTGACACTTCTGGACAAACGATTTGTCATATCTCTCAACGATGCGACTGCGCGCCACCCCGGCCATCTTTACTCGAAGCGGCTCGTCTACAATCATTCTCTCCATCGCTTTTCTGAGCTCATCCACATCCTTGGAAGGAGTAACCAATCCGTTATACCCATCCTGGATAATCTCCCTTGAGCCATTGATATCTGTCACTATAGAAGGTAATCCCATTGCCCCTGCCTCAAGAACAGTATTCGGGAATCCTTCGCGATAACTGGGAAACACAAAACAATCTGATGCCGCATAATAAGCCACCAGTTCATCTCCGGACTTTGGCCCAACTACTTTAATGGCAGTATTATGATTGATTAAATCCTTTGTTTGAGCAGATACGGGATCCAATGCCTCCTCGTACGCCCCAACCAGCAACAATCGAATGTTATTAAATGTTGAACATAACTCAGCAAAAGCCAGGCACAGTTCATTAATACCCTTATCGCCAACTATTCGGCCAACATATAAAAAGATAAACGTGTTTGGCTCCTTAATTTCACTCGCCAGTTTAACCACTTCCGGCCTTGTAGAAAACCGCTCCACATCCACTCCGGCAATGTTACCATATCCCAGCACCTCCAGTGGCTTTTTCGTAATCTTGAACCGTATCAAGTCATTCTTTACCCCTTCTCCTTCCGGTATGATATGTGTTGCACAGGCACACGTTAAACGGTCGGTGAACATTAAAATGCGACGCTTCAAACCTGAGGATGTAGGGAACACCAACCCCGTAAAAGTATGTATCCTAACCGGCACCCTTGTCAACCATGCCGCCACCATACATAGCAGACCCGCCTTAGGAGTCATAGAGTGAACAATCGTAGGTTTTTCTTTTTTGAAGACACGGATGATGCCGAACAATGACCTTAAGTCCTTAAACGGAGCGATATGCCTCTCCATCGGAATGGCTATAGTATCTACTCCATACTCTGCCCCCAACTCATCCATTGTCTTGCCCGGAGACGACAGCAAAGCGACTTGATATGATTTTGTCAAAGACGGTAAAATGCCCTCAACAAAACACAATGAATCAGAAACTGTACAGGCGCGGATGATCTTAAACATATAAAACTTATACCAAGCTCTGATAAACTTTAGAGTAAGACTGTACCATCTTGGAAATATCAAACTGTTTTGCGCGATTATAGCAAGCTTGCGCAGTCTTTTCGTACAAAGTCTTGTTATCGTGTAGTTCCGTAATAATTTCAGCAAGGCGTTGATAATCTTGGTGTGGGAACAATATGCCCGCTCCTTCGGTCATTTCTCTTAAACCATCCACATCACTGGCAATAAATGGCTTCCCGACACACATTCCCTCTATATTTGAAAGGGAAAGACCTTCCAAATGTGAAGACATAACAACAACATCTGCGGTGTGCAATAGTTCTGGAATATCAAAGCGGACGCCCCAAAAAACGACATTATTCTGAAGCCCAAGTTCAGTAACCATTTTTTCTATCAAAGGTCGCCTGTCACCATCTCCCACCAACCATAATTCATAGGTGTCCTTATCAAGGAGGCTAATTGCTTTGACAAGTGTCTCATGATCCTTTTGGTACCTGAATCCGGCGACCATAACAATGACAAACCGATTAGTACGTCTTAGAGAATTGTTCGGATTAGCTTGGTGAAACGCTTCGACATCGACACCGTTATAAATAGTGACAATATCTGTATTATAATGGCCCAGATAATCCTTAAGGTTATTCTCTGCTTTTTGGGAGATACAAATTACTATTCTATACCGATTGTACATCCAGCGGTCAATACACTTATACCACTTCCATCCACGACGACGATTAGAGGTGCTATGCTCAGTTGTAACGAGCTTGGCAGAGCAGAACAACCCTGCTATGGACGCGAATAATTGAGGCGCCGTATTATGGGTGTGAACAATGTCATAATCGCGCATTATTCGCAGTAGCCTCATCACCCAAAGAGGATTGTAATAATGGTCACTATCTGACAGTTCGTAAATTGTACAGCCACAACCTCGCAGCTGCTTCTTAAACGTTGTTTCTTCCCCATTGAAAAGACAAACATCCACGTCGTGGCCCAAGGCTCTTAACCTTGGCACCAAATCAACGATTAGCTTTTCTGCACCACCTGTGTGGAGGGAAGTGATGACCTGTAGAATTCGCATTCCTATTAGCGATAATCCTCAACCGAATGAACGATATACTTCATAGCCGGTGATACATCCTGATGGATAACTTGTGCAGGATTACCGATAACGATACTGTTATCCGGGACGTCGAAATTGATAAATGCGCCGGGGGCAATAACCACATCATTACCAATATGCACTCCGCCCACGACAACCGAAAACTGCCCCATCCTGACATTATTACCAATTACCGGAGTTCCAGCACGTTTCCCTTGAGAGTTTCCAATCAGAATACTCCCAGCGCAGCTAAAATTCTTTCCAATAACAACTTCCGGGTTGATTACAATAGTTCCCCAATGACCAATGTATAAACCTTCACCAATTGAGGTACGCCAAGGGATCTGAATATGTGTCTTTAAAGAACAACGCCTTAGACACAGTCTGTAAAACCATCTTATATATGGTTTGCTTAACTGACATTTTCGAAAGAGATAACTATACCTAAAGCCAGGAACAAAAAACCTATACTTTAATTGTACTGCTTTCTTATGACAATTAACTCCTTCGTACCTCCATAAATCCTTAAGAACAATCGTGTTCATTACAATGGCTTTATTTAAATAAACTATCTCTCTTAACTTTGATTCTATTGATCAGATACAACAGGGATCCTGGGATTATCGCAAGAAGCGTAAGGCATTTTTTAGGAGACTCAGCGATAAAGTGAGGATTGTTTGATCTGATTGAATGGGAAACATAATGAATGTTATCCATACACAATCGCCTTATTGACTTTGTTTGAGTCATATCAAATTTGCGCAAAAAAGCGAAACCCTTGGGGTTGTTCCAGTATTGCTTCCACATTCCTCGGCTTGACCCTTCGTCCTGGTATTCAACTATTACGAGAGGTTCATTTAACGTTAACAACTTATAATCGCCGTCAATCAGATAATATTTATAAGCTAAACCCACGTATCGTTCGTTATCAAAGAGAGGATATTCTGGATATTTACTTATTACTTCTGTTCTATAAACCAACTTTTTATCCCCTCGGCCACCATACTTTTCATAGTAATCCCTAAGCGTCGTTGAATGTAACCATTCCGGAAAATCACTTCCTATCACTGAACCATCTGCAAATGAATCCAGACCTATAATACCAGCGACCCTATCTGATTTATTATTCTTCCAAAATAGTATTATCTTCTCCACCGCATCATCGGGCATCCAATCATCTGAATCAATACAAGTGTTCAACTCGGTTGTAATATTGTTATATGCCGTGTTGTGAGCCCCATGCATTCCCTGGTTTTCTTGCCATATATACCGAATCGGAATTATACCTTCTGCAATCCAACCCTTTACTAATGATTCGGTACCATCAGATGACCCATCATCCACAATCAACCATTCAAAGTCCTTACAAGTTTGTCTGCACAGGCTTTGGTAAGTCCGTTTAAGAGTATGTGCTCTATTGTATGTTGGAGTAAACACCGTCAGGGTTTTCTCGCTCATAATAAATACATTAGCAATGTAAAGGCAAGATGTGCTAGCATAATAGTCACACACAGTCTCCTGCCTTGATTAGGCATAATGTCCAAACGCAATAGCGGGTAAGCCAGCACAAAAGGATAAAGGAACCAAGACAGATATGCAAACCTATTCGAGAAAGCCGATCGGATAACCATTATCCAAAAAGCGTTACTGTATATATATGTTCCCAGCATTAATAGATACTTCTTGTCCCATACCCTCTTCTTGAATATCACATACCAACCCAGCACAATCGGCGCCATACTATACAAAAGAAAATCCCAGCGGAATCCGGTTCTTGAGAATTGCGCCATTAACTCGTCATCAGATGTATCTAGATAAGAGGTCATTCTATCATCAAAACCTAGAGATTCAAAAAAATTAGAGACGGCCGATCCAGCTAATAGGCTAATAATAATAGATAAAAACCAGAATACAAACATAGGCTTCGGCTTACGATAAATCGCAGTAAAGACCATCGCCAGTACTGGAAGAGCTGTGGACTTATGCGTGGTAATGGCGATAAAACAGAGGATAGCACATATTATTTTTTCCCATTTGCTGCCATCAATAAATGTCAACGCCAACACCACTAAACTACATGCCATTCCATTACGTATGCCATTAGTGCCATAGGAGAAAAACGAGAAGGCCGCCAATGCGAATAGCAACATCAATGACATATTATTCCTTGACCACCTCCTACATGCAATTAGCATAGGTATGATGTATAAACACTCAACAATTAAGAGAAATGCATTGATGGGGATGACTTGTGCACAGGCGTACATAAACTTGTTCCACAGCCAATCGCCATCCTTAATGTCATTTGCATTAAGTAAGCCATCCTGGAACTTCTCATAGATTATAGCATAATTGCCGGTATCTCCAAAGTATTTTACATCTATTGGGCGTAGACCTACTATTACTGTGAATACTAAAACATAAAAGACAATCAATAAATTGTTGTATGATCGGTTAAATAGTTGTTGGTTACTACTTCTAGATAGCACAAAACACCCGTAGATAGTGAATAATAACACAACCAATAAGTGTAAGGGATAATACCAGGATGCAGGTAAAAACGACATCAATTACTTGAGTTAAAACAAATTATGTTTGCAGCGTGGTGTTTATATGTACGATATTCCACTTTGATTGTGGTTGACTCTATTGAATAGATTATATCTCAACGAATAATAGCAATTTGCGACTGGACGTGGCAATAAGCGTTTAATGAGTTTCTTTGTTTTTGTTGGTTCATTAAGCCAACTTCCTGCATAAGCGTGAGAGCAAAAACTATTTCTCGTTCGAACGGGATCGACATAATCTCGAGAGTTGAAGAAGTTCCACCGGAAAATGCCCATCACGTCAGTATCCGCCAATTCATAAGATTGCGGTATTTCTCTTATTAGTTGAAATCGATGGTTAGGGAATAACCGTTCTGCGAAGACATTGGGTAAACCTTGCATATCTAAACTGCCATCTTTCTTGATAAAAGACCTCCCTTCATAATGGTCCAGCACCTCCTTTATCCAAGGCATTCCGGGCTGGCACCCAATAATTGCAGCTTCAAAGCAGTGCGTTCTATCTTCGCCAATAAAATATGGCAGGTGCAACAATGAATCAAAGTCTTTATATACTATCACATCAGAATCAAGGTAAATACCACCATAATTATATAAAGCATACAATCTGATATAGTCTGCAGCAAAGGCATATTTTTTTGCCTCATATGCCTGTCGTGTCCACGTTATATCATTTACGTCAAACCTTGATTTATTCCACAAGACAATCTCATAATCACACAAATATCGTTTCCAAGTATCCAGGCACTTTTGAATACTTGAGGGATACTCATCACCAGATAGCCAACAGTAGTGTATTATTTTGGGAATCATAAGAACTTATATAGCTTATCAACCTCCGTTTCATTCCCATAATTATGAGTATGGAGATATTGGATAATCGCCTCTTGTTTTGACTTTTTTTCTATCAATTTTACAATTCCATTCGCACACGCCAGGTTATCCATCGGCACAATTACGCCATCCAATCCGTCATTAACCTGTGAAGACGCAGTTGGATAGTCTGTCACTACTACAGGTTTGCATAATATCTGTGCTTCCCTAACCGTGACACTCTTTCCCTCATACCGGGAGGGCTGTACATATATGTCACAGGCCTTCATATAAGGATATGGATTAGTCTTCTTACCCAATAATATAACATTGTTTTCCATACCTGCTGCTCGAATCTTATCTCGGATAAGCTGTTCATCAGACCCATAACCAATAATAAACCATTTTACAGACGTAGAGACGGATGATAGTATGCGACGACAAATATCTGGCACATTATCATAGTTTTTAGCTTCACAGAAACGGCCAACAGAAAGAAGATTAATCGTATTATCGTTTCTGGGCATCTCTGCAGAGACATCAAACTCATTAGCTCTTTCTCTTACCAGCTCAGAAGGAATGATGTTCTCCATCTCAATTATTTTATTCTTAAGAGATGGGAATACACGCAAGAATGTCATCGTCACATCTGGCGAGATAGACACTATGCGATCGTATGCATTCCATACAGGGAGCTCTTGTTCCACATTTATGTCGATACTCGTATAGTCTGTATGTATCCAACAAATCTTTTTCTTGGCTTTAACCTTATCAATTACATAGTTATGAGGATTCAGAAAACTTATTGCCAGATCATACTCTCCATACTGATATAATGAAGGCAAGTAGGGCGACACATAAGATGCCACATACTGCAGACCAGCTGCGCTCTCTGTCACACCTTTCTTACGCATATACTTCTTTGTAAGCCATTTTGCTTTCAGCCTTCCATAAAGAACACCCCAACAGCCTTCTACAAGAGCCTGCTTCATCGGGCACTCAATATGAGCATATTCTTTTATCTCAGGCAACAAGTTAACCTCTTTGGGAATAAACTGCATAATTTCACCGCGATGACTATAGAGGAACAAATCCACCGCAACATGAGAGTAATCAATAGCATTGAGCATCCCGATCAGGGCGGTTTCAGCTCCTCCGATCTCAAGGTAATGCATCGCTATGAAGACTCGCTTCTTACTCATTATCCTTTTAATGACTTTCTGGCTCTATGGATAAACCTAAATAATGACGCGTAGATGTTTATCAGCAGAAGGCTCTTCTTTCGACAAGCATCCCTATACAAACGATGTTCAATCCCGTTTACGTGCGTCTCTGCATATCTAAAACTATGCAATGTTAATGGATCATTCATAATTCTGGCTATCTCCGTCTTCTTCTCTCCCTTAGTCCAAGGACAGTCAGTGTGTGTAAGATTAAAAATCATACATTGCATTACACCTGAATAGAATCTACTATCAAGATAATTATCAAATCGGCTATCATTTAGGTTCCAGAAAGACTTAAGGTCTTCAAAATGCTCACGAACAGACTTGTAAATATCAAAACGGTCGGGAATGAAACGCGAACGAGTATTGCCTGAACTATAGATGTAGTAGATATAAAAAATCCTTGGAGAAATATAGCACTTCTCAAGATAATGGTAGACAAGGAGATTGAAAACCTCGTCCTGCTGAATCCGCTGATTCTCGAAACGCAGATGATACTTATTCAGGAAGGACATTCGGTAGCATTTGTTACAGAAGTAACCATTACTACCGCCTGGGACAAATAAGAAATAATCAAGATAATTATCTCTTAATTCCTGATTGCTCGTGATTAGTTTGTCGCCAAACGAATAATTAAACACTTTATTGACATACAACTCATGAACCTCCAACCCAAAGACAAGCATATCTACTTGATTTGCCTCCATCTGTCCCACACAATACTCCAACATATCCGGCTTCAGTTCATCGTCTATGTCAAAAGCACAGATATACTCGCCTGTGGCATTATCGATTGCCATATTGCGTGCAGATCCCGCGCCTCCGTTAGGCTTGTGAAATGCTCTGACACGTGATTCCTTCTTTGCTTCTGCATCTATGATTGCCGGCGTTTCGTCAGTTGAACCATCATCAATCAGCAACAGTTCCCAGTTCTGGTAGGTCTGGTTATAAACATTATTGAGCCTTCCTAACTTAAGCCACTTTGCCACGTTGTAGCAGCATATAATAACACTTATCTTTGGATGACCCATCGTCTTATCTGCGCTTAAAGGGGTATCTTGTTATGAATGTCTTGAAAGTTTCAATGTCACGGCCAAAAACATACAAACGGGGTATTGCAGCAAGGTCATTTTGATAATCAATACGCTCTTCGGCGACTATGGAGAAGCCCATAGAATATATTCTACGGACAATATCATTACTCTCAGTAGTAAAACAACCATTAGGGTATGCAAAATACCTGCACTCTTTCCCTATTTCCCTTTCAATGATTTCTTTGCTTTCTACCAGTTCTTTTTCAACTATCGTTATATCCTGATTATTATGACAGCTAATATGACGGCAACAATGAGACCCTATGGTTACCCCACCTCTGCTTTCAAGTTCACGAACCTGATCCCAACTCATTGGAATAACTGACTTATACTTTCGTTTCAATTTATCTAACTCTCCATACGGAAGATTGTCCTGTAATTCCTTGTCAATTGTTTCCGTCGTATCAATATCAGCAGCCTTGAATAATCTAGAGATTCGATTTGAGACTTCAATCCTTTTTTCGTGACTAATAAGAGGTTCATCTATCGCCAGTGATGGTACAACAACTCTATTAATTGAATCTGTCCGTATCACAAGCCTATTAACGCTTGTCGTAAAGAGTTGACCAGTTGAGATATTATGTGCAGACACAAACACCGTATAGGGAATATCATAACTTCTCAATATTGGGTCAACAACCCTGAATATACTTTCATATCCATCATCGAAGGTAATAACAGCTTCGTGATTAGTGAAAGTCTTTGTATGATAACGATATTCAAACTCTTGAATGCTAATAATCTCGAAGTTATCCCTGAGAAAGTTGATTTGTTGTAGGAATAAATCCTCCGGTAAAGACTCCTCTTCTACCTCAGGGTTAATAACTCTATCTACACCATGGAAACAAAAAACTCGTGGGCAACGATTAATGTGGAGAAAAAAAAGACTTCCTCCACATTTTACAAATAATCGAATAAGCTTATCCTTCATCACGTAAGCCTAAATATGCTCCTCAACTCCACGAAAATGAACATTTAGTTCATGAAGGGGTTCTAGAAGGGTCCCGAGAGGAGTCCCCTCTGTCATCTTTGCAAAGGCGTTAACATCTTTAGGGAAGCACTTGCCGCCATAGCCAAACTTACCGTCAGGCCCAGGAACATAAGTATGTGTATCATTGATATACCCAGATAGAAGAACACCTGTGTGCACCTTGCTCCAATCTGCTCCCATCTTCTCACAATATTCACGGCATGCATTAAAATATGTCACCTTATATGCGCCAAATGCATTGTGCATATACTTTGTCAGTTCTGCTTCTAATGGACTCATAACCGTAAACTTCTTACCGACAAATATCTTTGTGAGAAGTTCATAAGCACCCGTAAAAACCATTGTCTGTTTATTGAAGTCTTCTATGAAGGTACGTTCGGTGAGAAATTCTGGCATATAGAACACTTGATGCTCTGTTTCTTTGGTGAGCATTTCACTTGACCCTGGCAGGATGGTTGTTCGAACAAAAACCGGAACGTCTGGTAAATTCGTTATAAGCTCCTTCATAAGCGTAAGGTCTTGTGTTCCGTCATCTTCAGTAGGTACATGTATCTGAAGGAAAGCGATATCAATGACACTAAGGTCGTCATTGAATCCTTTATATGGATCACTGATGAACAGTCTACACTCAGGATTGTTTTTTTCCAACCAGTTTTTTAAGGCTCCTCCGACGAAGCCACATCCGATAATTCCAACATTAATCATTTCACTGTAAGTACTGATGTGATTATTACAAAAATGCCTTTTTGTTTAGACTTAACTTATAGTTGTTTAATATACTATTCCTCTCCTTTAGCAGACTTAGATTGTATTTCTTCACCGATTTATTGCCCAGGATAATGGAAACAATGCACTTTCTCACTAATGAGAGCCTACGATTTCTCGGAACGAACAATGGACTGCTATACCCAATCAAATCCCCTATATACTCCTCAATATATATTTGTTTCTCTTTGCTCCAATCTGCGTCCGCGCGGTCATGCACAGCTTGGGAACTCGGCACGATTCCTACCTTGAAATCCCAATACATCGCACGGTGTATATAGTTTGAATCTTCACCATAATGTGGGAAAGTAGGAGAAAAACCACCGACTGTCTCAAGGCATCTTCGCGTAATGAGCCAATGCGCAGCCATCACGAAATCTACTTCATAGATTTCTTCTAGTTTATCAAAATATGCATCTTCAATAAATAAAGGCTTTTCTGTTTTCTTGATGAGAAGCACATTCTTAATAAAATTGCCATCCAAATGTCGGCAATCGGCCTTCATCTGCATTGGACTAAGTATACCATACTCCGGATGATTTTGGGATATAGCAATGAGTTTTTCTAGGGTTTCCGGCATCACCCAAGCATCTTGATTTAATAAATAAACATAGTCATAATTATGTTCAACAGCATACCTTAACCCTATATTATTGGCACGTCCAAAGCCAAGATTTGATTCACTCTGCTTAAAAATAATCTTAGGATAATTATCCCGAATAAACTGTTGTGTTCCGTCAGAAGATCCATTATCCACAACAAAAACATCAAGTTCAACATTCGATGTTTCAAGACTGTCAAAGCATCGCTTTGCCCACGGCATGGCATTATAGGTTACAACGATAACTAATATGCTATAATCACACATATATCGTAACGACTATGATTGATACGCTAAAAACTTTACACATCTCATACATATAAGCGATACCTTTCTTGGTAATATGAGAAAGAAAAGCAGGACACGCAATTTCCACTTAATATACTTGTTAAATAGAAAGATTGGTGCATTACTTCTAAGGGCACTAATCATCTCCCTCTCCTGATCTTCGAATCTCTTGTGTTGCCTTGCGCTATTGACTAGTGAAACTATAGCTCCAGCCAGTCTTGTTAGCGACTGTTTTTTATATTGAGGAGTATACTCACAAACTAAATCAAACAACCTCTTAGCGCTATAATACTGATCAAATTTCTTGATGCCAAAACTATCATTGACGATGCTGTCAGGACGATTACAATAATAGTAGTAAAGTGGGATATCTACAAACGTTACCCTTTTCTGAATTCTTCTTATAGCCTCGTACATATAAATATAGTCTTCACAGTTCAATCCTTCAGGGAATTCAAAACCGGAAATAACATCCCTTCTGAACAAGCGAGACCAACACGCCGTAAATCTTTCACTAAGGAATAAGCTCATAAACGTTTCTGGTGAATAGATTGTTTCCTCTAATTCCTTATACTGCTTGTCTTGAATTATTCCATCAGAAACTCGAAGACTGCCACACAAACTCATTTCACTATCGTTGCGGATGAGTACGTGATATAGGTACTCAATCATATTACGATGAATCCAATCATCCGAGTCCACGAAGGTCACATATTCACCGGTATAGTGTCTGAGTCCTGTATTGCGGGCTCCAGACAAGCCTTTGTTATCTTGCGTAATAAGATTGATGCGACTGTCTTGAGCCGCGAACTCTTCGCATACAGAAAGACTATTATCGGTTGAGCCATCATTAACCACAATAATCTCTAGATTAGTATAGCTTTGATTAATGATGCTTGTCAAGCAACGCCCAACATATTTTTCCACATTGTATACAGGGACAATCACCGAGATGAGCGGGTCGTTTTGCTCCATATTACATCTTAGCAGTTTACTATTCGTATATCCTTGCAATCTGTTAGCCAAGAATAATAATAGTTTTCTAGCTTTCCATTGTTATTAGGAACAATGACAATATTCTTGTCTAACATATGTGAAAGAATGAGTCCATGGAGACGGGTGGTATATATATTCCTGTACTGCGAAATGAAACGAACTCCGCGCTTAATGTATCGTGGCCTTACAAAATACATAAATATTATATTAACAAACCATGATAGTACAGAAGCTATTATACTACCAATTGTGCCTTTATTTCGGATCCTTCTGATATATATCATTAATAAGTAAAGAAACTTGATAAAAAAAGGCCTCTTTTCTGTTCCTGGCCAATCGCTGGTATCGTATTCCCCTTCTATGAAATCGACTTTTACTTCCCTGAACTCATGGTCGGTTCTCTTAAAAAACAAACTATTTTTAGTTTGTGCTATGATATATGGCTTAAAGAACGACTTATCAATACAGAATGCCATATCCGGAATGCAGAGAAGCGAGTTGGCAAAGAAATGCTTGAGATAATCGAATGACACTTTATCTCTAGCACAAATTGTCAAATCTTGATGTTTTGCAAATTGTTCAGCATCAGACATTGCAAGCTCATCGGTACTATAATAGACAGACTGGGGAAATAAGATAATTCTATTATTGGGATACTTCTTGATAACCTCTAGACGGAATTCTTGTGAACCTCTCCAAACATCCCCAAAGTTTCCTCCTCCATGAAGAAGAATAACTGTATCCTCCTTTAGTTTAGGGAACCCGAAGGTTACCTGATTATAATACCCCAGCATTTTATGTCTTACCTCGTGTCTCAGAAAGGATAATTCTCCCTGCCAAATCAGGAGGTCTCCTGTATTGATGTGATAAGGAAGATCCAAGAGGATATAATCGTTAATTATTAAATCCTTAATAGGCTTATATGGTTCAAATATGTTCACCTTTTCTCTTTAACTTATTCAAAACAAACTGGACAAACATCTTACGTTCGTTCTTGTTAAGGCCGACATATAGAATGAGAACAGTCGACACAACTATAGATATAATTGTAATGATACATATGTGAAGCAAAATACTGCTGGTATGAATAACACGTGAAGCCACTCCTGTTATAATGCCCGAAATGAGCATTATTAATAAACCACCACCTAAAACCTGAATAAACCAAGTACGAGTAGAGAATTGCGGAAAAATAGTCTTAGTGAAATACAATCGAACAAATACAAGGACAAAAAACACAATGCATCTCACCACAATAATCTGATATGCCGCTGCTCCTAGCCAGAATATCAACCAACCTATAAAGAAATTCAGTGAATACACCGATGATGTAACAATCTGGTAATTCTTGATATTTGTTTGGGCATACATAATCATCCATAGAGGAGCTGCAATTGCATCAAGGTATATACCGAGCAGTGTCCATCGGCAAAAATCAGGTGACAATGATGGATATCCTTCACCTAGCCAGATTGTAAGAACATTCTCTATTTCGAAGATTATTGGGACAAAGAACAATATCACAAGGAAACTAGATATCTTCGATGACCGAATCATCAGACTTTGCAGATAGTCATAATCTTTTGTAACATATGACTTCGTAATCTGTGGTCTGAAGGCCGTCTGGAAGTTAACCACGAAATCATTAACGGTAGATGTGATAACTCCACTTACACCCATCGCAGCATTAGCCACAACACTATGGTAAACATTTACCAATACACTTGCCCCTTGATTAGTCCCAACAACCGCTGCTTGCCCTAGTGTACTCCACCCCATAAACTTGAAAATATCTGCAAGTAGGACTTTGTCCTTATGCCATTCAAATTTACATATCTCAAATACCTTAACGGCATATAATCTATAAAATGTTATTGAGACTATTCCCGTACAGAACAAGAGTATGCTATATATAATCAATTTGTCGCCGGTTAGAGCCTGAACAAAGTAGATTATAGCCAGTTTCATTATTACCTCGACTATAGAGAAGTATGAATATATATCCATTCGCTCGTAAGCTGTAATAGCTGCCGCATAAGGAGATTGCATTACCGCTAATACAGCAGAGAAAACGGAGAACTGATAAACTACGTTTGCTGCAAGTTCCCTACCCTCTGGAATCTTTAAAATGTGGTTGACACACCATAAGCCTATGGTTTCTGCAAGTACAACAATGATTGCGGCGATAAGCATATGTGCTTGTATGCACACATTGAAGGTCTTTCGTCCTTTTTCAATATTTCCATCCGCAATATCGGCTGTAATGTAGCGAGAAGTGCTGCTTGTCAGACCTCTATTGATAAACGAGAAGAATACAATAATACTGCCGACAACACTATATGTCCCATAGTCCTCTATACCCAGGGTATTGAAGACAACACGGGCTGTAAACAACGATACTAACAGCAGAATAAGCATTCTACCGTACATAAACATTGTATTCTTGAATATTCGTTTATTCTTTGTCCGAGAGTCTTCCAACTAAAAACAGATCAGTGATTTTGAAAAAAGACTAGCTACTACCACCCAATCCACTATTTGCTTGAGGGCGGAAAGGCGGGCGGCGCGGAAGTTTTGGTAGTCGAGATATTAGGCATGTTCCCAGACATCGAAGGTGAGCAGCGAGGTGAGAGATTTCTCGACTTCGGCGGTAATTGAGTTAATTAGTGTGTTCCTCCGCCACAAAACTTTTGATGAAAAATGCCATCGAGGTATCATCATAGGATAATAATTGCTTGCATTCTCACTTAGTAATTCGAGAAGAATACGCGTTGGGGCACAATACCATCTTGTCTTCCCACCGTCTCGTGCTTATTTGTTATCCTTGAATCAAAACTTTCAAAAGTCCCTTCACCGCATCGTTCTTGAGTTCATTGAGCGTCCTTGCGCCTTCGGCATCAACGGACTGGATCATCTCCATAAGGTTGTGGGCATATGATAGTTCCGCATCATTCAAGCAACCTCCTCGCGCCCTGACATACTGCGACAGTTGACTGGCCAACACATTGAGTCGCATCCACCGCCCTGTCAACCAACCGAGTCTGACCGCCTTATCCATCCGGGACCATTCAGAATGCAGGATGACTTGCCTTTAATCTTTCGTGTGAGTATATCTTTGTTCGCCTCGATATCCTTAGCGAACATACTGAGAGGCCGGGAGGTTACGCTGTCGGATATGAATTTATCTAGGTTGAACATATAAGTGGTAGTTCTTGTCAATGTGAATATATTCTTGTACTTAAACACAGTCACTTCGCCCCCCAACTATGCGGAAAGGTCGAGGGCGATAATTCATATTCCTTCAATCTACCATATATTACAGTATTGAATCATTCTGAATATCTGCCTGAGAGTCATCATCGTCATTTACATTAATGCCATGCTTCTTCAGGAACTCATCTGTTTTAAAATCGATGTAATTCATATCCTTTGAATTTGCAGAATTCTTGATAAGTTCCTTCTTTAGGTCGTTTAACTCTTGCTTGAACTGCCATTCCTGCATATTTTCAGATGCATAATAGACAATGCGATCAATAATGCGAGCGCCTATTGAAAGCGTGTGCTCACTATATTGAGCGAGAGAATGAACCAAAGAACAGAATTGTGTTTCCGGCAAATCAGATGTCAACTCTGTCATATCAAGAAAGACATATGGATTATTAATCCAAACGTTGTTGAAAGATTCAGCAGATACCCTAATCAGTGAATTGTCGTATGTCAATAGTATCCAATGTTCTCCGTTCTTGATGATACGATCGTTTGTACATTTCAGTGCCAACACATCATTAACGATAAGATGATGCGGTTTGTTGTGATAGTCTGACAAATACTCGATATATAAACGATGTATCTCATCTATTTCCTCATCTTTGTATCGGGGAACTTCAAGATATTCAATTCCAGATTGGATTAAAATCGACTGTATATCAGTAGTGACATCTCTGACCCACTCCTTGAAATCGGAATGCTCTGTTTTGATGGCGGGACTGAACGTTGCAAGATAATCTAAAAAACTACTGGGCATTGGTACTTTTTGTCGCATCAAAGCATAGTAATTTGCCACAAAGGCATTCTTTGAATGTTGCATCTCGCCCTGATCCAAATCCAAGCCATCATATTTCCTGGCATTCAGAAGATGACCCGCACACTCTTTAATGTAATTGTATGGTATTAACATTGTTATGCCAAGTTCTTTGGCTCGTTTAACTGCCTGTATTGCACTGTCAAAATATGGGTTTACAGAGCCTCTGTACTGCAAAGAGCAAATATGTGGAATGCCAACGGTCGGCTCAATCAGCATATTTACATCTTCCCAACTACTCACACCCAGAGATTTGGCGGCCGCTAAAGGCTTAGCTCCTTCCAAAGCGATATATACTGAGGCTCTAACCACTTTTACAACCAATGGATGACGTGAGGCCATTGCAACCATTTTTTTAAGGACTTCTTCAAGAGTGGCCGTATCTACTTTTTTCTTTGTTGATAAGTATGTCCTTAACTTATCCAAGCCATGTTTTCGTGTGTTCTTGAACAGGGGATTACTTATTCGCGCCCCGGCACTAGCAAGCCCAGAAATCTGTTGGTCAATAATCGCATTCGCGAGCCATACTGAGGATTGCTTCGAATCGTTTTCATCCCATCTGACACCATAATCCTCCAGCAAGTCCATCTGAGCTGAATAGAAAGTGCTTTGTTCAGTGTTGTAAAGATTTTTTCGCAATGTAATATCCTCAGCCATAGATGATGACAAAACCATATTGCCATTATCTGCCTTTTTGATGTGCCCTTTTTGCATCAAAGCATCTATGCGTCCATTAAGTAAGGCGGCCTTTGTTTCAGATAGCTTCAAGAGGTCTTTTGTTTCACCAATCAAATCTTCCCGAGTTTTGCCAAAGTCCGTGTTGGAAAGGATATAGAGCATGGTGTCATCATATATCTGGGATTTAAGATTCCTTGCATCACTCGATAAGAAAGTGTATGTGTGAAGAGCCATCTCAAGGTAATCAATAGAATCCTTCGATTGCTTAACACCATCTTCCATTCCTGTCAATTGAAGGAATGTCCTTACAAGCTTGTGCTCAATCACAAACTCAGCCATTACCTTTGGTGAGTACACAGTTGCTCTTAGGCCCAAGTCATCGCTAATCGTTCGCTCTAGTTTGCGTGTTTCAACCTCATTCAGATTATAAGTAGGCAAGAAAAAGAATTGGTTCACTCCTAGTTTCTCAATAGCCTTTTTTGCATCTCCGTATGCCTTCTTCTCAATATCAGTCCTTTGAGTAGTCACCTGATATGCACAACTATTTCTTTCACCCCGCTCATCAAGGACCATGAAATCAGTACCACCATCACTTTTCCCATCTACATTGAATGCATTTAGACCAAGCACATCCTTCAGCACAAGTTCACATAAGATATTGAAATCTTGCTTTCCTAGATTCGTTATATGGTTTGTAAAGGTTTCTATGTCCATATGATAAACTAATATTAATCCCTATGACCACTCTTTCGAACTCTCGAAACTCTTTTTGTTCACTTGATAGTTATACTGGTCTATCACATTTGCAATACAGTTCTCCAACCAAGTGTAAAGATGCTGTTGCGAGAATATCTCTTCTGCACTATCCTTGATAACCCATTTGGATGCCATAGCATAGTGCAACTCTCTGAAATCTATTGCAGGTGATACTAATCCATTATCTTCTATCTCTTTAATAAAGCCAACATCCATTGCAGCATTATCATTTACAACAAATTGATTAAGCTCTTCGCCTTCAATTTCGCACCCAAAATGCCAATGAGGTTGTGGATGATTCAGTTTTCCCCGACTCATTGTTACATCCCATTCTGCACGGCAGAACAAGTTACCAGTTCCTTGCAGAAACTGAACACTAATACCTTTAAACTCATGATTCACCTCATTAGAAGCCCCTATACGTGGCGCCTTTAACGTAATACTAACGTGTAGAAACAATGCTTTACTATTCTTCACGCGAAGAAGATAAAAATGCGGACACCCCGTTCTCTCTATCGCGTTTGTTTTATTACGTAAAGCAAATACACCAGTAGCTTTATCGTTTAATACAAATTGTAAAGGATCGTGACACTCAACATATTTAGACACAATGCCAATGCAACGGTTTAGAAACGACTTTGGTTGTATCTCACTATTCGACATAAGTCATTATTTGATTAACCAACGCATTAAGTTCTGACACATCCCAATATTCGTCCGTCTTCATCATTTTCGCAAAGCGTCTCAGCTCTGGCAAATACTTCTCAAATACCTGCAATGAAAAATCTGGCAAAGGGACAGACTTCACATATGATTGGCCTAACTTATAAACATCAGCCCCGGCCAACCGTTCTCCGTAGAGTTCTAGTAATGTATTCATAAAGTCTGAGGCAAAAAATGCCAAATAGACTTCTTCGTATTTGAGGTGTTGTCTGAATTGTTTTGCCTTTAGATTCCAGATATAACCACGTTCTACGACAAATGCTCCGCTATAGTCAATAGCAAAACTGCCAGAATGGCCAAACTCAGTTGATACCATCTTGGGCTTTATATCTTCCTGATAAGAACGATGCCTTGTCAATTCCCACCATTTGGGGTTGCCTACCATCGAAGGACGTTCTCTTAGCTTCTTTTTAGAAGGCAGTAAAAGACGCTGGTACGTTACCGGGAGCAATTCAATAAGACGCTGCTCACTATCAATGGGTTCAAGCCCTTTCGTGTGAGGGTAAAACAGGTAGTTAACCTTATAAAGATGCCCCATATCAATGGCCAAATTGTCAATTGATGGTCTTCATTTTCGGGCAAAGACTCAACAAACTCCTCAGGTACTACAAATGTCTTGTTGGCTCCCGTTCTAACGCCTTGTTTAATATCAAACAAATCACTGACCTTCTTAAAAAGGCCCCGTTCGGTTACGGCATCCAGCCTTAATTTTAGTCCAATATTCCTGTAATTGTCAATTCTCCATGTTTTTTGTCCTGCAATAATGTTTGTCTCATATACCGAGACGTCTTTATCTTCCAAGACAGCATTAGTGTAGCGATGCTTGCGCAGGGCCTTTAGTCCTTTTTCTGCAGCGCCTGCTTCGTTGATTGTCCAAAGGACTGTGGTGGTTTCCAAATCATTAATACCTTTGGTGGCAACTATCATGCTGGTATAAGTCAGTACATTTTCAAAGACAAAACTGCCTAACCCACCAACTAGTTTTAAGCTCATTTGCTCTATAAGGCGACTTCTAACCCGTTCATAGTTTTGGTCATTGAGAAGACGAGTGGGAACCACTGCACCAAGTACTCCTTGTTGTGAAACCGTTTCAACTGCTTTGGCAAGGAATGCGGCAGACAAATTAGGCTTAGGTATCTCGGGGATTATCTCCCTAACCATATCGCGCATTACTGAAACATCCTTCATTTTGTCCCAAGACAAAAACGGGGGATTCATAAGCAGGATGTCAACATTTTGTGGCCATACATTCTCAACAGCGAGCGAGTCGCAAAGCCGAACGTCACAGGTCAATAGGTCGCCCCACTCTTGTTTCTCAAAATTCAGTACAAACTTTGACATCATCACAGCCGTCGTGGCCTTATCCCAGCCTATCACATGGACAGGTTTGCTGTATTGCAGATTCTTCAACTGGCGCAATGCCTCTACGAGGAAACCACTTGCACCGCAAGCTGGATCAAAGATGGTAAGCCGAGGCTTTTCTTGAAGATTGACACAACGTAGAGCCTCTTCGACTATCGAACGGGCAACATAGGAAGGTGTAAAATAAGCCCCGTCTTGCATAGTCTCACTACTATATCTTATCTTCTCATATGGGAAGAGCGTCAACTGTGATGGCAAGTATGCTATATAGTTAGCTTCTTCGAAAAGTTTACCTGCGGTATGACGAAGAATAAGATTAACATCCGGTTTTAACCATTTATCTGAGAACTTTACGCCGTCCATAAAACGTTCAACAATCATATTCCACTTGTTGCGGTCAATTAATTGAATGACCTCCGCATCTTCTAACGTCAAGCCCCACACCTCTAAATCCAAAGCCTGTTGATCACGGCAATAGGCAAGCAAATATAGCAATGCTTTTAAGGAGGCTGTGCCGCTATCTTCAGTTCGTATCTCATTACGCAACTGTCGATAAGTTCTCAACACATATTGCACAATGCTATTCTCAATGTTACTGCTCCCTTTTTCCAGATAGGAGAAAAACTTGTCTGCGTTTTCAAAGACTATGCTTTGCTCATAGCTTTCCACTTGTGGTTTGTCAAAACGGAATATATGACACCTACCTTCACCGAAACCGAGATAGGTACTATTTCCAGACGACCACGCCATTTTTCTGTACCAACCAGTATCTTGTGTCAAACAGCCATCTAAGCAAAGATTATTCTTCACACCATTTAACAAGGCGAAATGTTCATCGCTCACAACCTGCTTATGAAGGAGTGGCATTCTGAACAGCCCTTGTTGCTCAATCATTCTTGTTATTCTAGCATCCATAATAGAAATCATTAAATAATTCCAAGAAAACCAGGATTAAATGCTGTCATTAATAATTCCACATTATTTAAGACCGGTGCCTTTTTGATATCCTCATTATCCCTTTGTTTCATCAATACTATTAAGAACAACATTGGCTTTTATTCTATATCACATCAATTACCTGCTTCTGGTCTCTACCCTTATTGTAGCACTATGTTGTGCTAATGACTAAACCTATTGTTGAATAATTCCTGAGAACATATCTCTATTAATCTCCACAAAAATCCGATCTCTCCACTCTTCTTCCTTTCCCTCTAGTCCTGCTAAAACCAGAAATCGCTTCCGGATTTTTCTAGCACGACTTCCTATCAATAATCCTTTATTTCCACCGATACAATCATCTTGATATGAAAAAATGACCACTTGAGATTCTTTTCGTAATAACCTGTTCCCTATTTCCTGCCACCAAATCTTATCTGTTTCTCCAATCGAAAGGCCGAACAGTACAATCAAGTCAGATTCATTAATAAGTTGCTTGCTTTTTACATCTACGTTATTCCGTATAGAATTTGCGTTAGCTTCTGGTTTTACAATAAGATCAAGACAATCTTGATTGGTGGCAAAGGATTCATTCGCTATTTGAGAAACGTCGTTTACACCAAGAAGAATGGTATTATCTAGAGTGCCGTGAATGTGGTATATATCGCTACTGATAGACCAGGCTCTACCGATGCCATCGCGTCCGGTCATTTTACCAGACTGGCCGATAATCTTTTCTATAGTGTCTGTATAATTGAACGATATAATACTAATCTCACGGATATGCTGGTTCGAAGGATAATTACCGCTCATAGCATCACCATCTATAGCATTTGAGTGAATCTCCGGATGAACCAGATGGTCAATAAACACGTCTTGATTCAGTTCATCTGCTGAAAGAATATCTTGCTGAGATTTAAGATAAGCTCTTAAATGGTCTGTCAGATTAAAAACGACGCTCTGAAGTGATGTCGTGTCATTAATCATCTTTGTATACTGTCCAAATTGCAACTCTAGGTCTTTCCAGTCCTCCTTGCCTTTATTAATGGACTTCTTCAATTTAATGACGTCACTATCTTGTTCACTAGGATCCAATTTACAATAATGCTTGTAGAAATCAGTGTAGCGTGTCTCCATCCCGAGGGACAAGTCAAAACCGTTACCGATGAGATATACGATATTCATATTTGATATTATTCTTACTTCTGACTACCGTTAATCGTCTTAATATTTCTCCCGATTGCACTCATATACGACATTATCTGCTTGTCATCACAGACAGCACATTTAACAATGTACAACGCCGCCTCAGATATATATTCGTAGGGCTTGGAGATTATTGGTTGCTCTTCGTCAAATGGGACAAGAGAATCTCCGAGCCCCATAAGTGAGAAATGCTCGTATTGTGAATAGGTTTTGAAATATGCATATAAATATCTTGACAGATCTTTGTAGCAACTCTGCTGCTGCAGATCCTGATACATTGCCCTTATCGTCTTTGCTTTAGAGGGTTTCTTTATCTGAAAATAACCGTCATAGACGGATGAATAATCCACATATCGTGGAAAGTGATCTTCTATTTGCAAGCCATAAGAAAGCCTCAGTATAACGTCACCCAAATCTTTTAATCTAGACCTATCAGAATAAACCTCGTATCGTGAAGGCAGCGACCGAACATAGTCTTGATCAAATTGAGTTATCATTTCGTCTGCTGCATTAACAGAAAGCGAAGAGATATATAGCCCTTGAA
>JAEEGL010232124.1_pt1 | contig 35585 bp, 26 predicted proteins | sample 9134231 | NCBI WGS metagenome assembly JAEEGL01 (sample SAMN16246548, study PRJNA631951) | gut metagenome | biome: gut microbiome; feature: rumen; material: fiber-attached | host: Bos | place: Iran: Karaj | collected 2018-10
GGAATTACGTAACGATGAGTTCCAAGACCTGTATAAGGAAGAGGTAAAGGCTGGTAATATTACCAGCGGAACGGACTTCGTGGAGGAATGCATTATAGAGAGCGACCTTCCTATGTCGTTCAGCGAGGAGTATGTGCCTACCAGCAGCGAGCGTATGCTCTTGTATCGTGAGTTGGATGGCTTGGAACGTGATGAAGACGTAGATCAGTTCCGTCAGCGTATGATAGACCGCTTTGGTCCTGTGCCACATGAGGGAGAAGAACTGATAGGCGTTGCTAAGTTGCGTCGTTTGGGGCGTTACTTTGGTTGTGAGCGTATCACTCTTAAAACGGGTCGTATGCGTATGCAGTTTATTTCCAACTCAGAGAGTGCTTTCTACGACAGCGAGGCCTTCCGTCAGGTTATTGCCTTTGCAACCACCAATGTACACATCTGTCGTGTTGACAATTCCAAGAACCAGTTTAAGCTTCTTATTTCTGATGTTAATTCTGTAGAGCAAGCTAATGCACTGCTGTCCCAAATGCAGTCTGTGCATCCTTAGATGGAGTCTCTATTTTACCAATACCTTTTTTGTACGCTTCCCGTTGGTAATGAGGTAAATGCCAGATTGTATTTGGCCCTTTCCTATAGCCTGACCACTCATGGTATATACTTGGCTTCCCCAACCTGACGGAAGTTCGGAGTCGTTAAGCGAGTGGAACGCGTTGTCAGCAGGAACCTGATTCACAGAGGTTTCGTTGATTGCGGTCAGGTCGGTGAGGGTAAAGTTATCAAAGGAATAGCTGAAGGACGTTTTGTTAGTACCTACCTTTAGGGCAAAGTATACGGTGCCCGTATTTTTTGCCTTCCACTTCATCACACCTGTAGAGTGGTTACTGCCAGCCTTAGCCTTGACAGACATCATTCCGTTATAATTAGCAAGGGTAGCATCTTTCCAGGAATTCAATTGGCCTATGGTGTTGGCCTCTTCCAGTCCCACGTCAGCATAATCCTTAGGTTTGTCGGTCACCATGAAGGCTTGTATCCAGAAATCGGCATTTCCACTGCTTCCCCGAACAGCTACGTCAGCAGTATAGGTGTGTCCTGCTATCACCTCCACTGGCTGGTAAACCACGGTGTTGAGTGCTTTACTACGCGAGTTGGAAATGCACAGTGCACCCCCGTTACCTTCTGAGGGAGTGTTGGTAGTTGAGTTCCATACATACTTGGTATTGTTTATAGAACCCAGTGCTGCAGTCTGCCAGGCACCCTGAAATTCACATTCGCTATTAATCAGGTGGTTACGTCCCTCGTCTTTATCTGGCTCCAACGTTTCCAGATCCTTTTCCGATGCTGTTTTTCTGTTGGTAAGGCGTAGCCAATTAATGTTCAGCCCACCTTTTTCTATATATAAGCGGATGCACAAGGTTCCCTTTGGCAGGACAACACCTGTGAAGGTCTTGGTTGCCCATGTGGTGTAGCCGCCAGTTGATGACAGCTTGGTGGAAGCAGTAACAGGTCTGTTGTTAACGGTAATACGCACAGTTGATGAGCCTGAGTTGATAGCATAACGCAGTTGCAATTGCCAACTGCCGGGTTCACGGGTATTCTCTATAGTGTACTGAAGCCATTCGCCATCCTTTGTTTCTCCTACATAATATCCACAGCTCTTAGTATCATTAGGGTTGCTATACAGGTCAACTCCATCATTTCGATACACCCATCCCGTCTGCCAGTTGGTGAAACTCTCACCGCTGTATTGGTATGATGCATCGTCGGTGTCCCAGTATGCTTTGCCCGTAGGGCCCATGTCGTAATGTGCAGCATATATATAGTCTCCAGTCTGACAGGCAGTAAATGGTATACAGTCATCGTTGAAAGGGCGGCGCAAAAGTGCATCTATATAGTCGGTTCGAACGGTACACTTGCTGATGTTCTGTGCTTCGGCCCATGCTTTGCAAGCATTCCATAATGATGTGGCTGATGGCCTGGTACCATTCTGCCATTGGCTGATGACATTGTCGTAGCTTGACACTCTTTTCACCTGTAGAATGGTATTGATATTGCTCTTCTTCATGGGCCAGCAAGTCCAACCTGCAAACTGCATCGCTTCCTCATAGATGTTAACGCATCCTGCTGTCCATGAATTACTATTCTCGCCAAACTCACCTATATATACAGGACAATTGTACTTGCTGGACATATCTGCCATGTATTGTACCTGGCTTTTGGTGTTATAAACACCATAGCGATGGAATTGCAACACCATCTTCGAGTCCATCTTTGTAGAGGGGAAACCTGTGTAGTCATTGCTGTAAGAGTTTCCTTCCAGAATAACAATATGATTGGTGTCAACCTCGCGAATGGCCTTGATGATAGCCTTGAAGGTATCCCACAGCAGCTTATTGCTGTTGGCAAGTGTCCAGTTGGTTTCATTGATGAGGTCATATGCAGCTACACATTTCTGGTCTTTATACCTTTCAGCTATCTTTCTCCATAAATCAATGAGTTTCAGACGGTTTAATTCGCTTTCCCATAGCGAAGGTTTACTGGAATCATAATCGCAGATATCGCCCGAGGACTGACCGCCAGGACATGCATGCATATCCAGAATAAGCAGAATATTATAACGTTCAGCCCAGATACACATTGAGTCAATGCGGTCGAACCCTTCTTGCACCCATGTCTGTTCGCCAGCTACAGGTTCCTTCTCGATGGGTAAGGTAAAGTATTTGTAATGCATAGGTACGCGTAGGGTGTTGAAACCCTGCTCTGCGAGGAATTTCATATCCTCTTCGCAAAAGTTGTTGTCCATCCAAAGACGGTCAAACTCCTCTACTTTATCTGCTCCGCACACATCGGCAATCATCTGGTCGAACTTGAACTGTCTGTCCAAATTCCCCGATGTGTTCATCATATAGGGTTCACGCACCATCCAGTTGCCACAGTTCGTGCCTCGCATAACAAGATTCCGACCATCACGTGCCAAAAGCTTTGAACCGGATACGCGTACAAAATTATCACTTGCATCAGCAGAAAATACGCTAATAGCAGCTATTAGCAAAAATAACCACAGTTTCATCTTTTTTATTCATTAGGGCTGTAAAGATATACATTTTTTTGCAAAGATAACTAAGAATCCTCTTTTTTTCGTATATTTGCAGCAAAAAGCAATATCTAAAACAATGACCGATGAACTTGTTGGATTTAATTAAGAGACGTTATTTCTTTCTCGCTGGCTATTTGACATCAAGTGTTTTATGCCTGAGTGCGCAGGTTGAGGGCCCGACCATGGGGTGGAGCTCGTGGAATACTTTTGCCGTTAACATCTCTGAGAATATAATTAAAGGACAAGCTGACGCTATGGTCTCTCAGGGGCTGAAGGATGCTGGCTATCAGTATATTAATATAGATGACGGCTTTCAATATGGCCGTCTATCCAACGGTAAGGTGCGCATTCATCCTCAGCGCTTTCCTAACGGACTGAAGGTAGTAAGTGATTACATTCACTCTAAGGGTCTTAAGGCAGGTATATACAGCGATGCTGGCGACTGCACTTGTGGAAGCATCAGTAACGGCGATACGCAGAACACTAATGTCGGCATGTATGGCTATGAACAGTTGGATGCCGACTATTATTTCAAAGAGTGTGAATTCGACTTCATTAAGGTGGACTATTGCGGAGGCCGTCATTTGAATCTGAACGAGCAAGAGCAATATACAACTATCCACAATGCTATCGTGAATACAGGCCGTGACGTACGCTACAACCTGTGTCGATGGGCATACCCGGGTACGTGGTGCCATGACATCTCTACTTCGTGGCGGACAACGGGTGATATTTATGACGGATGGGCCTCTGTAAAGGGTATCTTGGCAGAGAATCTGTATCTTTCGGCTTACTGCTATGGCGGCACCTACAACGATATGGATATGCTTGAGGTAGGGCGTTCTATGTCGGAGGAAGAGGACAAGACGCACTTTGGTATGTGGTGTATTATGTCCAGTCCCTTGCTGATTGGTTGTAATATGGCTACCATTAAGGACCGCCCGTTGGCGTTGCTGAAGAACCCCGAACTGATAGCCCTGAATCAGGATCCCTTGGGCTTGCAGGCTTACGTGGTACAGCATGTGGGCGAAACATACGTGTTGGTTAAGGATATTCTTACGTTGCACGGCAATACGCGTGCAGTGGCGCTCTATAATCCCTCTGATAGGGAAGAGGAGATGTGCATCAGTTTCAGCGAGGTGGACTTAGGCGGCAATGTAAAGGTGCGCGACCTCTTTGAACATCAAGACTTGGGAGAGAAGGAAGGTTCGCTTTCCGTTGTGGTTCCACCACATGGAACACGCATCTACAAGTTGGAAGCAGAGAAGCGTCTGGATCGTTATATCTATGAGGCCGAGACTGGCTTCATGCACGACTATCAGGAAATCTATAACAATCAGTCGGTAGGCTCTGCTATCTATGAGGCCAACTCTGCAGCCAGCGGAGGTGCCTATGCCAGTTGGCTAGGTGGAAAGAGAAGTAACTCGTTGTTATGGCGCGATGTGTTTGTGGCAGATGAGGGCGATTATATGGTTCATTTCTGTGGCAGTTCTGCTGAAGCTCGTTCGTTAAATGTTGTACTGAACGGCGAGGAGATGGGAAAGATAAATATGAATACGTCTAACTGGTCGACTTTCAAAGAGTACAATATGACGCTTCACCTCAATGCGGGTTCCAACAGTATAGAACTGTATAACGAGAAGGGATGGATGCCCAACATGGATTATATGAGTTTGGAGAAGGCAGGGGAGAGCACTATTCTGACCCGTAAGTTAGAAGAGGCTGTTTACCATCTTGAGATGTTAACTCATAACGAATTGATGCCAAATAAGTTACGTAAGAATGTTGAAAGTCTTTTGGCAAGAGCCCAGGCAGAGGGATTGACAGAGTCTAAGATAAAGACGATACTTACAGAAGTGCAGAATATACAGAATAACATTGCCAAGATTATGCCGCTCTGTGATGAGTACATTTTCTGGAAAGCCTATGCCGAAAAAAATGTTCAGGCCAGCATGGAATCTTCTGCTCTTACATCTTTTGTGAAGAAGATTGCAAATTCTGAGTCCACGCTCTCGCAAGCGACAACAGAATCACAGGCTAGTACGGCGCTGAACAACTTGAAGTCGGCGGTAACAACGTATCTGAAAGCCTCGTCGGCTGTGCCAAAAGAGGGTGAATATCTGGATATGACGCTCTTTATAGCCAACTATGACTTTTCTGCCAAAGAAGGATGGGAGGGAGAACCGACCTATCGTGATGGTTGTGGCGAGGAATTCAATAAGTCGTTTGACATGTATCAGACGCTTGCCAGTATGCGCCCAGGTGTATATACTGTCCGTTGCAATGCGTTCTATCGTACAGGAGGCAATGATGGCGGTGCTGCGTATCGCTCAAAGAAAGAAAACATACAGGCTTATCTTTACATTAATAATAAGGTGAAGAAACTGAAATCATTATATTCCGAGATGTGGCCCGATGCTGCTCAGTATGGCTCTGTAGATAATCAGAATGGATATCCGCATAGTATGCGTGCTGCCGGGATTCGGTTTGCTGAAGGCTGTTACCCAAATGAGGTGGCTTATACGCTGCAGGAGAAAGGGTCGTTGCGATTTGGCTTAAAATGCGATAAGAATAATGGTAGCAGTTGGTGTTGTTTTGATAATTTCTCTCTGCTATATCAGCCCCTGCCTGATTATTATGATGGAATGGAATCAATTCATAATTCACAATTCATAATTCACAATAATGACACTTACGACCTTACTGGACGTAAAGTCAATCCTCAACAACAAAGGGGCATTGTAATAAAAGACGGAAAGAAGATGGTAAAATAAAGTTTAATCCAGTTTACTGTTTACCGTTTACTAAATTCTCTAACCTCTAACCTCTAACCAATAACCTCTAAAAACTGTCTCTAACCGCTAACCCCTAACCGCTAACCTATTCTAAAAGCCAGTCATCAATCAGACGACGGGCTATAGATGCCTTGTCTGGAATCTCGGGCATGTTATCGCGAGTGAACCAGTTGCCCTCGCACAGCTCTTCTTTCTGAAGGTTCAGTTCGCCTCCGTCATATTCTGCGGTGAATCCTACCATCAGACCAAAGGGGTAGGGCCAAGGCTGGCTGCCAAAATAACTCAGATTCTTAATATTAATGCCCACTTCCTCGCGTACCTCGCGTGCTACACATTGCTCCAAGGATTCCCCAGTCTCTAAGAAGCCTGCTACCAAGCCATAATGGTTTCCTCTGAAGTTGCGTGCCCTGACCAACAGGATGCGGTTGTCTCGCTGAATGCGTACAATAATCGCTGTAGCTGCTGAGGGCCACCATTCTTTGCCACATTCCGTGCACTTCTTGCTGATATCGGTCATCCATTTGTTGGTGCCACCGCATACACCGCAATAACGTGTGTTCTGGTCCCAATACAATAGCTCAGCTCCCTTGCCTGCCAGTTGGTAATCTTCGGGGCTAAGAATGGCATGTGTTTTACGCAAACCAACCATCTGAAGCCGTTCTTTGCCGACAATGGGATTATCCAGGCGGATAATTTTAACCTCATCGTCTCCCGAGTGCAATGTGGTAATGTAATTCCACTCTTTGAGTGGGATGGGAGGCTCCAAACCAAAGGGGATAGTCCCCTCTGTTGTGAGAAGAATATCCCCTTGGCAATATGCTAAATATTTAATCACAGATCTAATTTCAAATACCCAATGACTTCTTAACCTCTTCTACCTTGGCTTTGGCGCGTTCTACGCAACCTTGGTAGCAGTTGGCGCAACCCATGGTGTCCTTCAGTTCCAGATAGAATTTAATCTTGGGTTCTGTTCCGCTGGGGCGAACGCTTACCTTGGTGCCATCCTCACAGAAGTATTGCAACACGTTGCTGGTTGCAGGCATTACCAGAGGCGACTCATTGCCCATTGCATCGTACTTCCTGAGTGTCTTGAAGTCGCGAGTCAATATAACCTTGCTGCCAGCAATCTCCTCAGGACGGTTCGTACGGAAGTTCTCCATCATAGCTTTAATCTCATCGGCACCAGTCTTACCGGGCTTCACGACATTGATGGTGTGCTCAAAACTGAAGCCGTACTCCAGATAGATATCCATCAGCAGGTCGTAAAGTGTCTTGCCCTGATCCTTTGCCCAGGCTGCAATCTCGCAGATAAGACAGATTGATGCCGGTGCATCCTTATCGCGTACCTTATCGTAAGGCAAGAAGCCAAAGCTTTCCTCGCCACCGCCAATATATTTCTGCTTGCCTTCACTGAGCGCAATCTCACGAGCAATCCACTTGAAGCCCGTGTAGCAGTCGCGTAGCTCAACATGATTCTTCTCTGCCATCTTGGCAATAACCTCAGTACTTACAATGGTTTTTACCAGAAAGTCAGATGGCTTGAGTGTACCCAGTGCCAACTTGTTCTTGATGATGTAATAGCAGAACATCATAGCGGTCTGGTTGCCGTTGATGATAATCCACTCACCCTTGGGGTCGCGACAGACTATAGCCAGACGGTCGGCATCGGGGTCGGAAGCAATTACCAGGTCGGCATTTAGCTTAGTTCCCAGTTTCATACCCAATGTCATAGCCTCGGCGTTCTCGGGGTTCGGGCTTACCACGGTGGGGAAGTTACCATCGATAACCATCTGTTCGGGTACTACGTTTATGTTCTGGAACCCCCAGCTACGTAAGCACAGGGGAACAATAACGCGACCCGTTCCGTGCATGGGGCTATATACAATGTTCAGGTTTTTCTGACGCTGAATAACATCTGGATCTATCATAGCTTCCTTGACGGCCATCATATAGTCATAATCCATTTCACCGCCAATAATGTTAATAAGGTCTTTGTTGCCCTCAAACTTAACATCCTCAATCTTCACCTTGTTCACCTCATCAATGATACCAGTGTCATGTGGAGCTAGAACCTGAGCACCATCGCTCCAATAAGCCTTGTATCCGTTGTACTCGCGGGGATTGTGGCTGGCAGTAACATTCACACCGGCAACAGAACCCAACTGACGAATGGCGAAACTGATTTCGGGGGTGGGGCGGAGGCTCTCAAACAGATAAACCTTAATGCCGTTAGCGCTGAAGATGTCTGCCACGCTCTCGGCAAACATACGACCGTTGTTACGACAGTCATGACCAACGACAACACTCTTACCACCCTCTGGGAATGCCTTGTTGATATAGTTGGCAAACCCCTGGGTAGCCATACCCACAATGTATTTGTTCATGCGGTTGGTACCGGCACCCATAATACCGCGCAGACCGCCAGTACCAAACTCCAGACTCTGATAGAAAGCATCAACAAGAGGGTTCTTGTCTTCGTTATCCAACATGGCCTTAATTTCGGCCTTTGTCTCATCATCATAATAAGGTGAATTCAGCCACGAAAGAGCCTTTTCTTCACATTCTTTTATTAACTGTGTATCCATATTCTTTGTTTTGTGAAATAAATTTTCATTGCAAAGATATTGAAAAGTTGTGAATACGCCAAGAATTTCCCACCTATCTTTTGCAGATTTCCAGTTTTTTTGTACTTTTGCAATCTTGAAATACTATACATTAGAATTGACAGTTTAATGCAACATATAAGAAATTTCTGCATCATTGCTCATATCGACCACGGAAAGAGCACTCTTGCCGACCGTCTGCTGGAGTTCACCCATACCATTGAGGTTACTAAGGGGCAGATGCTTGACGATATGGATTTGGAGCAGGAGCGTGGTATTACCATTAAGAGCCACGCTATACAGATGGAATATGATTATGACCCCCACCAGACCTCCCCGAGTGGAGGCTCCAATTCCTCCCCATCGGGGGAGATAGAGAAGGGTCGCTACATCCTTAATCTTATCGACACTCCGGGACACGTAGATTTCTCTTACGAGGTATCACGTAGTATTGCTGCTTGTGAGGGTGCTCTGTTGGTGGTAGATGCTACACAGGGCGTTCAGGCACAGACCATCAGCAACCTATATATGGCTATCGACCATGATTTGGAGATTATCCCTGTCATTAATAAGTGCGATATGCCTAACGCGATGCCTGAGGAGGTGGAAGATGAGATTGTAGAACTTATTGGCTGTAAGCGTGAGGAAATTATCCGTGCCAGCGGAAAGACCGGCATGGGTGTTGAGGATATCCTACATGCCGTTGTTGAGCGTATTCCATGTCCTAAGGGCGATGAGAAAGCTCCGCTTCAGGCACTTATCTTCGACTCTGTCTTCAATTCCTTCCGTGGTATCATTGCATACTTCAAGATAGTCAACGGAAGCATAAAGAGTGGAGATCAGGTTCAGTTCATCAATACAGGCAAAGAATACAAGGCCGATGAGATAGGTGTGCTCAAGATGGATATGGTACCGCGAAAGGTGCTCCATTGCGGAGATGTAGGCTATATAGTATCCGGTATCAAGACGGCTACCGAAGTTAAGGTGGGTGATACCATCACAACGGTGGAGAACCCTTGTAAGGAGGCAATTGCTGGATTCGAGGAGGTTAAGCCTATGGTCTTTGCGGGTGTTTACCCCATTGAGACGGAGGATTTTGAAAATTTGCGTGCCAGTCTGGAAAAGTTGCAGCTCAATGATGCCAGTCTTACTTTCCAGCCAGAGAGTTCTGTGGCCCTCGGCTTTGGTTTCCGTTGCGGATTCCTGGGTCTGCTGCACATGGAGATTATTCAGGAGCGTTTGGACCGTGAGTTCAATATGGACGTCATCACCACAGTTCCTAACGTATCATACCTTATTTATGATAAGCAAGGTGAGGTAAAGGAAGTTCACAATCCTTCTGGGATGCCCGATGCTACACTTATTGACCACATTGAGGAACCCTATATTCATGCAACCGTCATTACGCATACCTCATATATCGGTAACATCATGACGCTATGTCTGGGTAAACGAGGCGAGTTGTTAAAGCAGGAATATATCAGCGGAAATCGTGTAGAGATTCAGTATGCAATGCCTTTGGGCGAGATAGTAATAGATTTCTATGATAAGCTTAAAAGCATCAGTAAGGGCTATGCTTCGTTTGACTACCACCAGTCGGGCTTCCGTCCCAGTAAACTGGTTAAGATGGATATTCTTTTGAACGGAGAACCTGTTGATGCACTGAGTACCCTGACACACGTAGATAATGCCGAGACATTCGGTCGTCGTATGTGCGAGAAGCTTAAAGAACTCCTTCCCCGTCAGCAGTTCGATATAGCCATCCAAGCTGCTATCGGTGCCAAGATTATTGCCCGTGAGACCGTAAAACAGGTACGTAAGGATGTGCTTGCCAAGTGTTACGGAGGTGATGTCAGTCGTAAGCGTAAACTGCTGGAAAAACAGAAGAAAGGTAAGAAGCGCATGAAACAGATAGGCAACGTACAAGTGCCGCAGAAAGCCTTCCTTGCCGTCTTGAAGTTAGATTAAACCATAATCAATAACCAATAACCAATAACCAATAAACAGTAAACGGTAAACCCTAAACCGTAAACAGTAAAAATAACAACTAGTACCATAATTAATACGAACGATGGATAGAAGAAGAGACATTGCACGAGAGATATCCCGAATATACTGCACACTTACGCCTGCTGCAGTACAAATTCTGGGAAGCATTCTTGTGCCTATGAAATTTCAGAAGGGGGATACCATTTTGCAAGAAGATCAGGTGTGCCGTAACCTATACTTTGTAGATAAGGGTATGGTTCGCCAATATTATTATAAGAACAAGAAGGATGTTACGGAACACTTCAGTTTCGAGGGCCGTATCGTCTTCTGCATAGAGAGTTTCCTGAAGCAGGAGCCCAGTCGCCTTATTGTTGAGGCATTAGAGAACACTAAACTATATGCCATTCCTTATGACGACCTGAACAACCTTATGGTACGTAATCAGGAAATAGAGATGCTTTATCGTAAAATCTTGGAGCATGTGGCCATCAGTTCGCAGGAGCATGCCGACAGCCAGCGTTTTGAGAACGCTACCGAGCGTTATGAGCGATTGTTGCGCGAGAAACCAGAGATTATCCTGCGTGCCCCTATGGTACATATAGCCAGTTTCCTGCAAATGACACCAGAGACACTTTCACGTGTCCGTAACGGAAGTGTGCAGAACAATGCCAAGCAGCATTCCCCCAAAGATGAGAATGATGCATGGTGGACTCATGCTACCAAATAAAAAAACTAAGACGATTTCTTGTGTAAATGCAGAAAATACTGTAATTTTGCATCGTCTTAGTGAATGCGATAGTGGCTCAGTTGGTAGAGCATTGGCTTCCCAAGCCGAGGGTCGCGGGTTCGAGTCCCGTCTATCGCTCTAAATAGATTAGGGAGCTTTTAGCGGCTCCCTTTTTTGTGGTTTATAATCTCATCCTGCGCCAGATCCAGTTGGGGATGAGTTGCCAGAAGAAGGTCATTATCCGATAGCGCCAGTCTATTACACGGATATGGCGTTTGCGATAGATACTGCGGACAATGTCACCAGCTACAGTTTCTGGCCGCATCATCATGGGATATTTGAAGTCTCCATTGAGCAGCGCTGTATCAACGAAACCTGGACGGATGTCCGTAATGCGGATGTTCAGCCCTCGTTGATGAGCCTGTTGTTCCAATGCTTGCAGGTATGTAGCTTGCAGGGCTTTTGTGGCAGAGTAGGCTGGGGCAGGGCCCAGACCTTTGGTTCCTGCAATTGACGTAATAGCAGCAATGTGCCCCTCGCCCTTTTCTGCAAAGTACCTGAAGGCAGTGTCTATCATCCTCGTGAATCCTACGGCATTGGTTTCCATTGTACGCAACTCAATGTCTGTATCCAAGTCTCGGTTCTGTTTGCCGATACCAGAAGCATGGAAGTATAATTCCATCCCGCCAATTCTTTCTATGAGGGTCATTAGCTGTTCGTCGGCTTGAGGCTTTGTTACATCAATTGTCATCACCTCAACACGTTCTGGGGCCATCGTTTTCAACTCCATCAGGGATTCCTCTCTTCGTGCTGCAACGCCCAAATGCCATCCGTCAGCTATTAATAATTGTGCAACTTTCCTTCCAATGCCGGAACTTGCACCAACAATGATTGCTTTCTTACCTTTATCCGTTTTCATGTGCTGTATATAGTTTTGCTGCTAATGCTCCGCTGATGTTGTGCCACACGCTAAAGACGGCGCCTGGGATGGTGGCAAGAGGATAGGCGGCAAAATGCATTACGGCTAATGATGAGGCAAGACCGGAGTTCTGCATACCTACCTCGATGCTGAGGGCTACGCACTTGGGCTTAGCCAAATGGAGTGTCCGACCAATGAGGAGGCCGAGTAAAAGCCCCAGCAGGTTATGGGCTATCACTACCACCACAACTATCATTCCGCCGAGTAACAGACGGTCGGCATTATGCCCTACAACGATTCCGACCACAAATGCAATCACTATAGATGAGAATGCGGGCAGATAGGGCATGACGCTTTTAGTCAGCTTGGGCAGATAGTTCTGACAGAACAGTCCGCATATAATGGGCGCGATGACCACATATACGATGCTCAGCAACATTCCCAGCGTATCAACATGAACCATGGTTCCTGCCATCAGCCATACTAATAAGGGTGTGAGTATGGGGGCGAGTAGGGTAGATGTGGCTGTCATTCCAACGGAGAGGGCAAGGTCGCCCTTTGCCAGATAGGTAATGACATTGGAGGCTGTACCGCCCGGACAGCAGCCTACCAGAATGACTCCCAGTGCCAACTCCTTGGGTAGCGAGAAAGCCCATGAAAGTCCGAATGCTAACAGGGGCATGACTGTGAACTGTGCCAGACATCCTATTAGAATATCCTTAGGTCTGCTTAATACAATACGAAAATCTTTAGCTGAGAGTGTCAGTCCCATACCGAACATGATAACGCCCAACATCGGATTGATGGATTTGGTCTCAATCCAAGTGAAAGATTCGGGTACTATAAGTGAGAATGCTGCTACGAGCAGTACCATTAATCCCATCCACCGGGCAATGAAATCACAAACTTTCTTCATTCCTTATATCTTATCTATATTTTACTCCGCAAAGATACAATTTTTTTTCTGCTTAACCTATCATGAAATAAAGATTAAGTTGTATTTTTGCACCTGTAAACCAAAATTGAAGATTTAGTGTTGCGACAAATTGCTTTGGCCATCTTGGTCTATATCGTCCTTTCGGTGCTGGATTTTATGCCTTTGCATTATCCTTCATTGATGATTTTTCCTCTTGCCTGGCTCACCGTGTGTGCCCTTTATAAAAGGCAATGGGCTCTGTCGGCTGCACTCTTCTTCTCTTTCATGGGCGATGTAATGGGATGGAAGAATGAACTGATTCCTCAGATTGGCTCTTTTGCTCTGGCCCAGATAGTGTACATTATACTATTCACTCTTCTGATGCCTCCCAGGGTGGCTTGGCCCAAGTCTGTGAGAATGCTGTTCCTGGTGCTCGTATTAATGACATACGGCATTGCCATGTACTGGATTTTCCCCAAGGTGGAGGATAAGATTATTGCATCTGGGATAGCTGTCTATGCTGTTCTGTTGCTGGGAATGTGCTATTCTGCTCTCAGGCATAGGAATGTATGTCTGATGCTGGGTGCTACACTCTTTGTTATTTCTGATTTTATATTGGGCACACACTTGTTTGTGCAGCGAATGCCTCACGCCCATTTGTTAATTATGATTCCCTATTATCTGGGACAGGGCTTGCTTTTTATAGGCGTTCTGAATATGAATAAGATGGAAGTCAAGTGATACGGGATGTACATTATAGCGTGCAGATAGACAGAAGGATAAAGCCTGCGGTTTGCCAGGAAGATTTTGACGGACTTCTGAAACTGCTGGATTCTTTCTCGAATTCCCAGTTCCGTACAGCTGTGTATATGTTGGGCGAGAGATATGCGCTGGAACTACCTGCTGACGGTTTCTGGCGACTTTTTTCCGTATTGCTGCAACGCGACTCAAAGGTTTTCCTGACAGTTATGCTGAAAGCTCTGGTGCAACGGATGGATAAGGGCGATGCAAGCATACAGGACGAAGGGTTTAAGAATCTCTGCCATTTAATGAACGAGGTGGACCGACAGAAGACACTCCAGTTTCTGCTACCATATCTGAAAGACGAGGAGCAGGTAAGGTTCCTCTTCCAGTGCTTTTCGATGGAAACAAGTGAGTGGATTCCGTATCTGATAAAGGTGAACTCACTGCCATGTGCCTTTGTGCTTTTTTCCAGCCTGCGCTATATTGAGCACGAAAGGGATTACCTGGTAAGGATTGCTTACTATCTGATGAAACGGGGCGATGGACTATCGTTCAACTTGGCCAGTCTTATGAAGGCGTACTTTGGGCTGGAGGAACTGAAGGGTACATTCTCTTTGCAACTGAAACCTTTTGAATTGGCACGTTTGGAAACTTCTTACAAAGCTTTCTGCGATAGGATGGCTTAAAGGCCGCCAAAGTTGACATCGGCAAAAACGATACTAGGCAGGAGTTCTGTTTCCCATGGGTCGAAATCGTTACCAAGTGCCGTAACACGTTGCCACACATCCAATATATTTCCTGTGATATTCATGCCGCTGACGGGCTGTACAATCTGACCGTCCTGAATAAGGAATCCTTCTATACCATACGAGAAGTTGCCTGTACTGGGGTCACAGTTTCCACCATTGAAATCGGTTACCATGATAGCGTTCTCTGTGTTGGTTATCAGTTGCTGTAAGGTCTGTTCTCCACTCTGCATAACAAGGTGGTGCGTACCTTGTGTGGTGGGCTTCATTCCCAGCTTTTTGGCAAAGATGGTATCTATGAAATAGGTGTCTAAGACGCCCTCTGTGAACAGGGTGCGACGCTCAGTGGCAACACCGTCATAATCGAAATAGCAAGCGCCTCGGGTACCAGGGATGAGTGGGTCATCAACAATATTGACTAGTGGCGATAGAACCTGCCGTTGGAGTTTGTCGGCCAGGAACGACATTTTGCCGTGCAGGTATTGACCGTTCATGGCGTTGAGGATGGGTTGCAGAAAACTGCCTACAATGGGCGACTCCAGAATCATCTGGTATTGACCACTACGTGTAGGTTTACTGCCTATCTTGCGTAGGGTGCGGTCTATGGCTACTTTGGCAACGCCTTCCAGAGGCATGTCCTTGAAGAAAATTCGCGTCTCTCCCCATCCGTCAGCGGGGTGCTGCCCGTCTGCTCCTTCTGCTGTAGCAATGCAGGTTAGGGTACACCGACTGCTTTCCTCATAGCCCTGAAATCCGTTACTGATAAGATAGTGTGCCCGATGCTGACGGTCGGAATAATGTGTCTGAAAGCTGATAAGATTGGGCTGGAGCAACAAACCCTCTTGGTTGTTTTGTTGGGCCAATCGCAGTTTCTCTGCAGGGTCAATGGTTGAAAGCGTAGCATCATAAACCTTCAGGTCAGCACCTTCTCCCTTATAATATCTGGAAGGGTCGGCAAGTGTGCGTGACTCATCGGGCTCCAGCATACGGGTGGTTTCTGCAGCATTCCTGATGAACAGACGTAGGGCTTCGGGCTGCACGTTGTTGGTGTAGAAGAAGCCGTCGCGCCCGTCTATTAGCAGATTCATGGCCAATGAAGTAGCAGATGCGTGTAACATCTTCTCTATCTGCCCGTTGCGGATGTTGATGTCGTCCTCATTATTCAGCATGAGAACAAGTTTGAAATCAACATTTCCGCAAACGCGTATGATTTCCTCGGCTGCCCAATTTAAAATGTTCATGGTTTGCTGTTTACTGTTTTTTCATTGAACCTTGAGCTTTATCTCATTCTTCATTCTTACTAACCTACCACTAATTTATCTACCAGAACGGTTGGAAGTCCCTGGCTTACACCTACACGCTGACCGCCTTTTCCGCATATACCGGCACTGTGGTCTATTTTCAGATTGTTGCCTACCATACTGATGTGCTGTAGTGCCCGTGGCCCGTTACCAATAATGTTCATGTCGCGTAATGGGGTTGTGAGGTGACCGTCCTCTATCAAGTAGCCTTTCTTCATAAAGAAGGTAAAGTCACCTGCCCCTATCTGTACCTGCCCATTGGTAAAGGTCTGGGCATAGATACCGCGCTTGACGCTGTGTATAATATCCTCTTCTGCAGCCTCTCCGGCGCACATATAGGTGCTGCGCATACGTGGCAGGGGCATGTGGCGGAAACTCTCGCGACGACCGTTGCCTGTACTCTGAACGCCAAAATGGCGGGCACTGATACGGTCGTGCAGATAGCTGGTAAGGATGCCTTCCTCAACCAATGTGGTTCGTTGGCCAGGTGTTCCTTCATCATCGTAACGGAGCATTCCTGCATCATAGGGTTGAGTGCCATCATCAACGATAGTGATATGGCTGTCGCAGATGCGCTGACCCAGTTTGCCTGTAAAGATGCTCTCGCCTGTACGGATGAAGTCGGCCTCAAAGGCGTGTCCGATAGCCTCGTGCATAAGGATGCCACTGCTTCCGGCAGCCATAACGACTGGCATCTCACCGCCTTCAATCTGTTTGGCATCGAAAAGGAACTGTGCTTGCGAGATGGTGTCTTGCAGTAGTTCTTCTATAAGTTCGGGTGTAATGAATTCGGCTCCCCTCTGGTACATGCGGCTGCCAAATCCCATCTGCGTCTTCCCGTCTTTCTGCAGAACAACAGAAATGAAAACGGTTGTGCGGGGACGGTTGTCAGAAAAGCCGGTTCCTTCAGAGCATACAAACCTAATGTGCTGCATTCGTTGGGCAATGGTAGCTTTTACACGGATTACCAGAGGAGAGATCTCGTGGGCCCTTCGATTGATGGCAAGCAGAATGTTCTTTGACGCATCGGGCTCCAGCATAGGTGTCTCTGGTGTTAGCTGCGGCATAGGTTGGAGCGTAGGAATAGCTGGTGCGGTGCAGGTTCCAGGAATGCTTCCGGCAAAACGTGCTGCCTGCTGCAGGGCCTCAGGACTGAGGTCCATGGTATAGGCGTAACCCTGCTGAGTGCCTTGTACGACTCGTATTCCGGCTCCGTAGAGCATCACTTGCTGAGCCTGACTGACGGTACCATCCTGTAATTCAAGGCTGCTGAGGTGACTGTCCTCAAGGAAAATATCAGCATACTCTCCACCTCTGTTAAGAGCGGTGGAGAGTACATTATGAAGTTGTTGGTCTGTTAGTGGAAACACTCTTGAACCTCTTGAAGCCTAAAAGTTAAAGTACCTCTTGGCATTATAGTAAGAAATGTTTCTTACCATCTGTTCAATGAAAGGCATCTCCTCTGCTGGCAACTTTCCGTCCTCAACATCCTGACCGATAAGGTTACACAGGCAACGGCGGAAATACTCGTGACGAGGATAGGAAAGGAACGATCGGCTGTCGGTAAGCATTCCTACGAACCTGCTGAGCAGACCCAATACACTGAGGGCATTCATCTGGCGTTCCATACCATCGAGTTGGTCGTTAAACCACCATCCGCTGCCAAACTGAATCTTGCCAGGGGTGGGACCTTCCTGGAAATTTCCTATCATGGTGGCAATCATCTCGTTGTCGGCAGGGTTGATACAATAGAGGATGGTCTTGGCTAAATTGCCCTCAGAATCCAGTTTGTCAAGGAAGCGAGACATCGCCTCGGCTGTGTTGAATGTTCCTATACTATCATATCCGGTATCTGGCCCTAACTGTTTGAACATCCGAGAGTTATTGTTGCGCATAGGACCATAATGGAACTGCTGTGTCCAACCTGCCTTTGCATCTTGACGTGCAAACTCAAAGAGTAAAGCAGAGCGGAACTTGTTTACTTCGTCTGCAGTGGGTTGCTTGCCTTCCAACACCTTCCGGAAGATTTGTTTAATCTCTGTTTCAGTGAAGTCGTCAGCATAGAATTCATTGATGCCGTGATCGGAAAGTCGGCATCCCATAGAAGCAAAGAAATCGTGTCGTTCCTGAAGGACATCGAGGAGCTCGTCGTAAGTGGAGATATTACGTGCTGCCGTCTCGCCTAACTTCTCTATGTATGCTTTATAATTCTCTGGATTATCAATGGCCATTGCCTTATCAGGACGCCATGTAGGTAATACCTTTACCTGAAAACCACTTTCACGAGTCTGTTTATGATACTCTAAGGTGTCGGCAGGGTCGTCGGTGGTGCATACGACCTCAACGTTGTAATGTTGCATCAGACCTCGAGCAGAGAACCCAGGTTCCTTCAACTTCTCGTTGCACTCCTCGAAAATTTCACGGGCTGTGCTCGTATTCAGCAATTTATTAATGCCAAAGGCAGTGCGAAGTTCAAGATGTGTCCAATGATAAAGCGGGTTGCGCATACAGTAGGGCATCGTCTCGGCCCACTTCTGGAATTTCTCCCAGTCAGAAGCATTACCAGTGATGTACTTTTCTTCTACGCCATTACTGCGCATAGCGCGCCACTTGTAATGGTCGCCACCCAACCAGAGTTCTGTAATAGAACTGAAACGATGGTCTTCTGCAACCTCTTTGGGACTGAGGTGGCAATGATAATCGATAATTGGTAAATTCTCGGCCTGCTCGTGAAACAATTTTTGTGCAGTCTCTGTCTGAAGCAGGAATTCTTTGTTCATAAATGTTTTCATATTCTACCCCTTTCCATACTAGTTGCTATAGCCAATTCAAGTCCACGTAATTCAGCCAATCCGCGTAAGCGCCCGATGCAGCTGTAACCGGGATTGGTATGTTTCTTCAAGTCGTCACACATCTGATGACCATGGTCGGGACGCATAACGATATTCTTCTTACGTACCTGCTGAATCTCCAGAAAAGCCTTCATGACATCATACATAGGAACATCACCCTCCAGATGATTTGCTTCGTGGAAGTTGCCTTCAGCGTCACGCTTGGTACTGCGAAGATGAACAAAACCAATACGATCCCAAAACTTTCGCATCATGGCAGGCAAATCGTTCTTGGGATTTACACCGAAAGAGCCTGTACACAGGCAAAGTCCGTTTGCTGGACTTGGTACAGCTTTGACGAGTGCCTGAAAATCTTCAGCTGTACTGAGGATACGTGGCAAACCAAGAATCGGCATTGGTGGATCATCTGGATGAATAACCAACTGTACACCAGCTTTTTCTGCTACAGGACAAACCTCTTTTAGGAAATATATAAGGTTGTTGCGTAACTTCTTAGGTGTGATATTCTTGTATCGGTTCAACTCTTTCTGGAACTGCTCCAGAGTAAAACTTTCCTCTGAGCCAGGCAATCCGGCAATTATATTACGGGTGATGAGTTGTTTTTCTGCCTCGTCCATCTTTTCATAGCGGGCTTTAGCCTTTGCAATCTCCTCGTCAGTGTAATCCTTTTCTGCACCAGGTCGATGCAGGATATAGAGGTCGAAGGCTACGAATGCAGCTCGCTCAAAGCGAAGGGCACGACTACCGTCAGGCATTTTGTAAGCCAGATTGGTACGCGTCCAGTCCAGAACGGGCATAAAGTTATAGGTTACGACGTTAATACCGCATTCACCCAGATTAATAATACTTTGTTTGTAGTTGTCTATGTAGAGTTGGAAATTGCCTGTCTGCGTCTTGATATGCTCATGTACAGGCACACTTTCGACGGCAACCCAGCGGAGTCCTGCCTTCTCAACAATCTTCTTGCGCTTGAGAATCTCCTCTTTAGTCCACACTTCACCATTGGGAATATGGTGCAATGCAGTTACTATGCCGGTAGCTCCTGCCTGACGGATATCTTGCAGGCTGACGGGATCGTTGGGTCCATACCAACGGAAACTTTGTTCGCAGAGAAACATGTATATAAAGTTTAAAGTTTAAAGATTGTGTGCTATAGTCTGTAATGAGTTTATAGATTACATTGCAAATGCATTGAAGCCACCGTCAACAACGGCAACGGTTCCTGTAACGAAACTTGATGCCTCGCTAATGAGATAATGTATAGTACCACACAGTTCTTCTGGTTTCCCAAAACGCTGGAATGGGGTCTGACGGATGACATCGGCTCCGCGTGCTGTCAGACTACCATCTTCGTTTGTAAGTAGGGCGCGGTTCTGGTTAGTCAGGAAGAAGCCTGGTGCAATAGCGTTAACACGGATGTTGGGTGTGAACTTCTTTGCCACCTCGTTGGCAAGAAAAGCTGTAAAGTTGCTGATGCCCGCCTTGGCTGCAGCATAACCCAAAACTCTTGTCATGGGTCGGAAAGCTGCCATACTGCTGAAATTTACAATGCTGCCTTTGCCAGCCTCAACCATTGGTTTCAGAAATACCTGGGTTGGGATTACCGTTCCTGTAAGGTTTACATTGAGAACTTTCTGGAACTCTTCAATCTTCACGTCGAAGAAAGTACCTGTGGGGCTGATAGTAGCACCAGGCATATTGCCGCCTGCCGCATTCAATAGGGCATCTACCTTTCCGTATTTATCCAGAACCGTCTTACATACTTTCTCACATGAATCCTGATTCATGACGTCGCATTGCATGAACATAGCATCACCGCCTTTCTGTTGGATATCGGATACAATCTCGTTCCCGATTTCCTCTTTACGTCCTAACAGTACTACGTGTGCACCCTGAAGTGCAAGATACTTGCCAATTTCACGACCCAGAACACCGGTTCCGCCTGTGATAACAACCACATTGTCTTTAATATTGAATAGATTCTCCATATTATATATACGATTATTTGATTCCTAATTCATTATCTACAACGGCCATAACGCCTTCTACCTGTCCTAAAGCCAGCATACGTCCGTGGAAACTGTAGCCAGCATTGTAGCCCATCTTCTCATCGCCAAGCATAAGGGGAGCATGGTCAACACGCATGGGCAGACCTGGTTTCTGTTTCTGGAAGATGCGAATCAGTTCTATGATATGGGCTCTTCCACCTAAGTGGCTGGCTTCCTTGAAGTCTCCATTAGGGAAAATAGTCGTGCTGCGCAGATGAACAAAGTGTGTTCGCTTGGCATACTTCTCTGCCAATGCAGGTACATCGTTATGGGCACCGGCACTGAGAGAACCGGCACAGAAGGTCAGCCCATTGTGCTCGTTGGGAACGGCATTTAGTAACCACTCAATATCCTTGTCGCAGGTAACGATACGAGGCAGACCCAGAATTTGCAGAGGAGGATCATCCGGATGGACACACATATTCATATCCCACTCATCACAAACTGGCATAATGGCTTCAAGGAAATACTTCATGTTTTCACGAAGCTTCTCTTGGGTAATCCCTTTATAAAGGTCGAGCAATGAACGGAATAACTCGACGGGTTTCTCCTCGTCTTCTTTAATATTACCATTAACAAACCCTTGGGTCTTAACGATGATATTATCCACCAAACGATGTTCGTCCTCTGGTGTGAAGACCTTCTTCATTTCTTCCACCTTTGCAAGCGTTTCGGCTGAATAATCTGCCTCAGCGCCGCTACGTTTAAGAATCTGGCAGTCAAAGTAAGCAAACTCTGCATGGTTAAAGTATAGGCTGGATGTGCCATCACCATTAGGATTTTCCAAGTCGGTTCTTGCCCAATCCAGAACGGGCATAAAGTTATAACAGATGGTATGAATGCCACATTTGCCCAGATTGACAAGTGAAACTTTATAATTCTCAATCAGTTCGTCACGGTCAGGGCCGCCATATTTGATGCTTTCACATACAGGAAGGCTTTCCACCACGCTCCATCTGAGTCCAAAACTTTCAATATAGTCTTTAAGTTCTGTTATCTTCTCTATAGTCCATATTTCCCCGTTAGGGACATCGTGAAGAGCTGTTACTATACCTTCTACGCCTATCTGACGTAACATGTCTAATGTTATTTTATCCTTACGTCCGAACCAGCGCCATGTTTTTTCCATCATAAGTATATATGTTTATTTTAGATTTCAACTTTCTTGTACCTCGGTACGAGGGTCTTCATACAAGCCCATGCGATAAGGTAGGCAACGGAACAGTAGCAAAAGATAATCATGTAACCGGCCTCCAATCCTTCGAATCCGAGGAAATGAAAATCGGAACCTAGTCTTTCTGTTAGGTCGAAAAGCCAACCTGCACCTTTATTGATAGCAAAGGAAGCAATACCACCCGTCATTGTGCCGATTCCGGTAATGGTGGCTATCGCACCCTTGGGGAACATATCACCAACGGTGGAGTAGAGGTTAGCCGACCAAGCCTGATGGCCGGCTCCAGCCAAACCGATGATTATGGCAGGCCACCAAGCGCTGTATTGGCCCAACGGTTGTGCCAAAATAACAAAGATGGGAAGGAAGGCAAACATCAGCATCGCACGCAGACGACCCGAATAGGCTTCCATTCTGCGACGTACGATAAAGAATTTGGGCAAGTATCCGCCAGCTGCAATGCTAACAACCGTTACGATAAGATAGACCACAAAGATGAGTGTGGCACCCATTGTTGAGTCACTGCGATGTCCGAATTGGACACTGAAGTAGGCTGGCGCCCAGAATAGCAGGAACCACCACACACCGTCTGTGAAGAATTTGCCGCAGATGTAGCTCCATGTGTGGCGAAGCAAGAAACATTTCCAAATGGGGATACCAGTCTGTTTAGGCTCTTCCACAACAGCGGGTACATCGTCAACATAGGCGTCATCCTGATTGACATAGGCTAACTCGTCCTTGTTCACATACTTGCTCTTTTCTGGCTTATCATACAAATAGTACCAGAAACCCATCCATAGGAATCCCAGTCCGCCAATGATGATGAAGGCCCACTCCCAACCATAGGCTCGGGCCAGAAAGGGGATGGTGATGGGAGATACGAGTGCACCGACAGAGGCTCCTGAATTGAAAATGCTGGTTGCTAAAGCACGGTCTTTCTTGGGGAAGTATTCGGCAGTCACCTTGATAGCAGCAGGGAAGTTCCCGCTTTCGCCCATTGCAAGGACTATACGACATACCATAAAGAGCCATACGCTGGTGGTGGAGATGGCCAGAGCCAGTGTGCTGCCAGCCTCTAAGGCTTGCATGACTTCTTTACTCTCCAGTTCGTGAATATACATCGTCAACCAACCGCAACCTGCATGCAGACAGGCACCAAGACTCCAGATGAAGATGGCGATGATATAGCCTTTTTTTGTTCCTACCCAGTCGATGAATTTGCCCGAGAAAAGACTGATAAATGCATAGAAAAGGGAGAATGCTGCTGTGATATTGCCATAGTCGGAATGCGACCAATGAAATTCGGGGGCAATAAAATCTTTCCACGTCAACGACAATACCTGGCGATCCAGATAATTCACTGTGGTGGCAAGAAAAAGCATAGAACAGATAACCCATCGGTAATTGGTCATCTTCTGTGGAGCGTTAGCGTTCATTTTTGTTATTTAGGTTTATTAGTTAATTTGTTTGCAAATATAGCAAGAAAAAAGATAGCACACAATCTTTTTGCATAAATTGTGTGCTATCTTGTATTATTTTTGCAGGAAATTAAGCACTATTTCTGCTTATTCTGGAGATATTCGGCAAAAATCCTTGCAGCACTTTCTACTTTTTGGGCACAGGGACGTTTCTTGTAGTATGCTTCATTTCTTTCATCGGGTACATAGGTGGTTTTTACCACAGGACAACCGTTCAGTCCCAATAGTTCGGCACAGATAATGGAGCCGTTCCTTTGTTTGAATGTCTCCAGCAGTTCCTGAACCACCTTGTAGCAGGCAGCCTTTCCTTCACGGTCGGCACCTTCCGTCTGTCCGCAATCCAAGCCTGCCAGAATCACCAACCCTGAAACAGTGCCGCACATCATACGCATCCTGCCTACGCCTCCTCCAAATCCTGCTGCTATACGTTTAGCCATCGTATCGTCTAATCCATATAGGTCGGCAAAGGCAGCTACCACACTTTGTGCGCAGCCGTAACCGCTCATAAAGTTCTCTACGGCACGTTGTATTCTGTCTTCCAAATCCTGACTCATCCCTTAATAAATATTATAGGGTCTCGCATTCTTTTAGCCATATAGCAGATGAGGCATCAGTTGGCATACGCCAGTCGCCGCGTGGCGAGAGTGAACAACTTCCCACCTTTGGCCCGTCGGGCAGACAACTGCGCTTGAATTGCTGCGCAAAGAATCGGCGATAGAAGGTTTTGAGCCAGTGCTTTATTACATCATCTGTATATGCTGTGCCAAAGGCTTCCTTGGTCAGGAAGAACACTTTCCCAGGACGGAATCCCCATCTTAGCGTATAGTACAGGAAGAAGTCGTGAAGTTCGTATGGTCCCACAAGGTCTTCTGTCTTTTGTGTGATATTGCCATTATCATCGGCAGGGATAAGTTCTGGGCTGATAGGCGTGTCTACAATATCCCTCAGAATGGTTCTTGTGCTATCGTCTTCTATGCCCCAAGCTACCCATTTTACCAAATGGCGAACCAGGGTTTTGGGGACGGAAGTGTTTACGCCATACATACTCATGTGGTCTCCGTTGTAAGTAGCCCAACCCAAAGCCAACTCGCTCAGGTCACCCGTTCCTATAACCAGACCGTTCATCTGGTTGGCAGCATCCATCAGAATCTGGGTACGCTCGCGAGCCTGTGAATTCTCGTACGTAACATCATGATTATTCATGTCGTGTCCTAAATCCTTAAAGTGCTGGATGCACGCATCCTTGATGCTAATCTCCCGTATGGTGATTCCCAATAGCTTCATTAGATTTACTGCATTGGTATAGGTGCGGTCGGTAGTGCCGAATCCTGGCATTGTAATTCCTACTATACCTCTACGGTTAAGGCCTAACCTGTCAAATGCTTTTACGCATACCAGCAGTGCCAAGGTGCTGTCCAAGCCTCCGCTGATGCCTATCACCACGGTCTGCACATTGGTGTGACTGATACGCTTGGCAAGTCCCTCGGTCTGTATGCTGAAGATTTCCTCGCAACGTTCGTCAAGACCTTTGCCTGTTGGAACAAACGGATGGGCATTTATCTTTCTTGTCAGGTTGAACTCGCGTGTCACTGTTCTTTCTGTATCTATAATAACAGCTGTGTCCTTACGCGACAGGGAGGCACAAGTGGCAAACGTGGTATTAATACGACGCTCCATTCTGATGCGCTCCACATCAATCTCCGTTTCCAGTAATTGCGTGCTCAGCTCATGACGAGGTGTTTCAGCCAGCAGCATTCCATTCTCATAGATAAGCCCCTTAGCGCTGTACACCACATCCTGTGTACTCTCACCGTATCCGCAGCTGCTAAAGACGTAGCCTGATATGGTTCGGGCACTCTGTTGTTCCAGCAGACTCTTCAGATAAGAGTATTTACCAACCAAGTCGTTGTCGGCACTTAGGTTGAAGATGATTTCTGCCCCTTGCATAGCCAGATAACTGCTGGGAGGGATGGGTGCCCACACATCTTCGCAGATCTCCACGCCGAACGTGCAGGATGGTGTGCGGAACAGAATGAGCTGGTTCAGGGGAACCTGCTGCCCGCATATCAGCAGCGAACCGGCAGGTATGTCGGTCCCGCTTGTGAACCAACGTTTCTCGTAAAATTCCTTGTAGTTGGGCAGATAGGTTTTGGGAATCATTCCCAGAATCTTACCTTTCTGAATAACGGCAGCGCAATTCAGAAGCGAGCCCTTGTAAGGCACAGGCAGCCCCACAATACTGATGATATCCAAACTACGGGTAAAGTTCATCAGGTGTATGAGGGCCATTTCTGCTTCATCCAAGAGGAGTTGCTGCTGAAAGAGGTCCTGACACGTGTATGCCGTGAGCGAGAGCTCTGGCAGACAGATGATTTCTACGCCATGTCCTTCTGCCTGAACGATGAGCGATTCTATCTGCTCTACGTTATATTGGCAATCAGCAACCTTTACAGAAGGGATTGCAGAAGCTACTTTTACAAATCCGTGGTTCATTCTTAAATCGGTTAGCGGTTATGGGTTAGCGGTTAGAGACTGTTATTTAGTTTGGAGTTTAGTGTTTAGAGGCAGTTGGTTAGTTGACAGTTGATAGGTGACAACTCTTACATCAGCCATCTTACATCTTACTTCGGTTAGGGGTTGAAGAGGGGCTATTTTATCATCTCCACACTTCTCTTTACAAAGCGGGTGAGAGCCTCGCCTTTAAGCATTCCGTTCTGAAGAAGGGCCAGGTCGATGAGCTGATGAACGCGTTCGTTGCCGTCAGCGTATGCTTTCAGCACATCGTTCTTCTTCTTGTTCTCTGCCTGAATGTCGTCACCACACTTCTTCAGGTCGTCCTTCTCCTCCTGAGTGATTTCCTCTGGCTTCTTCTTGTCCTGTTCCTGACGCAGTACAGCCTGGCGTGCTGACAGTCCTTTTATTTCAGCCTCAATAGGCTTCAAGGCTTCAGCTGTATTGGCCTCACTGTCTTCCAGAACCTCTTTAATGAGCGGTGCATCAGTATTCAGTACCAATGTGTACATATCAGGCATGTCGCCATAGAAACTCATGCCGGGTTGCAGGCGTGCCATTTCCTTCATACGGCGCATATATTCGCTCTGGGTTATCATAACGGGAAGCTGATTCTCGCCCAATGCCTGAACCTCTACATGGAAGTCGGTCTTGGCGTTACGAGGCATCTGGCTGTTGAAGATGCTCGACAGTTTATCGCCTCTCTCTGCCTCCAGCAGTTCGCGCTTGGTCTCTTCCTTCTGGATGAGGCGGTCTATTACATCGCCGTCCACACGTGTAAAGGTGCTCTTCTCCAGTTTGCGCTCCAGCATTCCCACCAGTGGAGTGTCCAGTTGTCCGTCCATCAGCAGTACGCTGTAGCCTTTCTGCTTGGCAGCCTCAATGTAGGTGTACTGAGCATCGGGGTCGTTGGCATACAGATATACAAGCTGACCGTCCTTATTGGTCTGGTTTTCTTTGATGAGGGTCTGGTATTCATCCAGAGTAAAGTATTTGCCTTCTGTGTCCTTCAGCAGGAAGAATGCCTTGGCTTTCTCATAGAAGTCCTCCTCTGATAGCATTCCGTAGTGGATGAAAATCTTTATGTCGTCCCATTTCTTCTCGAAGTCTGGACGGTCTGATTTGAAGATGCTCTGCAGGCGGTCGGCTACCTTCTTGGTAATGTAAGAACTGATCTTCTTTACGTTGGCATCGCTCTGCAGATAGCTACGGCTGACGTTCAGCGGAATATCCGGACTGTCTATCACACCATGCAGCAGGGTCAGGAATTCAGGCACAATGCTTTCTACGGAATCCGTTACGAACACCTGATTGCAGTAGAGCTGAATCTTGTTGCGCTGCATCTCTATGTTATTCTTAATCTTGGGGAAGTACAGAATACCCGTCAGGTTGAAGGGGTAGTCCACATTCAGGTGAATCCAGAACAGGGGCTCGTCAGCCATGGGGAAGAGGTGACGGTAGAACTCCTTGTAGTCCTCGTCCTTCAGTTCACTGGGCTTCTTAATCCACAGCGGCTCTACATTATTTATAATATTGTCCTCTTCTGTATCCACCTGCTTGCCGTCCTTCCATTCTGTTTTCTTGCCGAATGCAACGGGTACGGGCAGGAAGTGGCAGTACTTACGCAGCAGGTCTTCTATCTTGTTCTTCTCCAGAAACTCCTGGCAGTCGTCGTCGATGTGCATAACGATGCTGGTTCCACGGTCTTCCTTTTCCACTTCCTCCAAGGTGAACGAAGGGCTGCCGTCGCAACTCCATTTCATAGCAGGAGCGTCCTGATAGCTCTTAGTAATGATGTCCACCTGTTTGCTGACCATAAAGGAGCTGTAGAATCCCAGTCCAAAGTGGCCAATAATGGCATTGGCATCATCCTTGTATTTGTCCAGAAAGTCGTTGGCACCAGAGAAGGCAATCTGGTTGATGTACTTCTCTATCTCATCGGCAGTCATACCTATACCACGGTCGGTAACGGTAATGGTCTTGGCATCCTTGTCAACGCTAACGGTTACTTTCAGATCTCCCAGTTCGCCTTTGAATTCACCCTTGCCGCTTAGGGTTTTCAGTTTCTGCGTAGCATCTACGGCATTGCTTACAATCTCACGCAGAAAAATCTCATGATCACTGTACAGGAACTTTTTTATTACGGGGAAAATGTTCTCTGTTGTAACCCCGATATTACCTTGTTTCATATTTTGTATAATTAAATTTCAATTTAGAATGAGGAGATAAGAATTAGGAATTGACAGGTATAATTCTTATTTTTTCTTTGTCCTCGGAATCTACAGTAGCCTGGAGTGCTGAGCTATGTTCATCTTGCATCAGCACATCGCACAAGGGGTCTTCCAGCATGGTTTGCAGGATACGTTTTAGCGGACGGGCTCCGTACTGCACATCATAACCCTTCTTACCCAACAATTGACGTGCCTCTGGCGTCACCTCTAACGTTACGCCCAAATCTTTCAGACGATGGAGTAGGGGGTTCAGTTCTATGTCCACAATTTTCCTGATGCTCTCCTCGCTGAGCTGGTCAAAGTAGATGATGTCATCCAAACGGTTCAGGAACTCAGGCGCAAACTGCTTCTTAAGGGCCTTCTGCACCAAGTCTCTGCTCAGTTGCTTGTTTTGGCTGGCATCTGTTCCGTTCTGGAATCCTACGCCCCTGCCGAAATCCCTGATCTGTTTAGTACCGCAGTTCGAGGTCATTACTATGATGGTGTTCTTAAAGTCGATGGTGGAACCGTTGCCGTCCGTCATTCTTCCTTCGTCCATCATTTGTAGCAGGATGTTGAATACGTCGGGGTGAGCCTTCTCTATTTCGTCTAACAGGACTATGCTGTAAGGCTTGCGGCGTACTTTCTCAGTCAGTTGTCCGCCTTCCTCAAATCCCACGTATCCTGGAGGCGCACCCACCATGCGGCTTACGGTATGCTTCTCCATGTACTCGCTCATATCTATTCGTATGATGCTGTCGGCAGAGCCGAACATCTCCTGTGCCAGACATTTGGTAAGATAGGTCTTTCCCACGCCGGTAGGACCTACAAACATAAACGTACCTATGGGCTTCTTGGGGTCTTTAAGGCCGATTCTGCTGCGCTGAATGCTCCTGGCAATGGTCTGAATGGCATCATCCTGTCCTATTACGGCATTCTTCAGATTGCTGGCCAGATTCTTCAGCTTATGGTTTTCCTCTTCGCCGATTCGCTGAACGGGAATGCCCGTCATCATGCTGATCACATCAGCCACAACAGTCTCATCCACTACGGGTCTATTTTCTTTTATGCGAGCCTCCCAATCTTTCTGTAGTTCCTGCAGAGCATTTTCCATGTTCTTTATTTTATCGCGATATTCGGCGGCCAGTTCAAAGTGCTGCTCTTTCACAGCCATATTCTTTTGCTTCTGCAGTTCGGCTATGTGCGTCTCTAATTGTGTTATTTCATCCGGAACAGGGATATCCTGAATGTGAATACGGCTGCCCGCCTCATCCATGGCATCTATAGCCTTGTCAGGGAAGCAGCGTTCCGTAACGTATCTGCCTGTCAGATACACGCAGGCATCCAGTGCCTCGGGTGTATATTTAACGGTATGATGTTCCTCGTAGCGGTCTTTTAGGTTTTGCAGAATCAGCAGTGTCTCTTCAGGTGTTGTGGGTTCCACCATTACCTTCTGGAAACGTCTGTCCAGCGCACCGTCTTTCTCTATCGACTTACGGAACTCATCCGTTGTGGTAGCGCCTATACATTGGAATTCCCCGCGGCTCAGTGCTGGTTTCATCATGTTGGCTGCATCCATCGAGCCTGCTGCGGCTCCAGCGCCCACAAGGGTGTGAATCTCGTCTATGAAGACAATAATATCAGGATTCTTCTTCAGTTCCAGGATGATGCTGCGCATACGTTCCTCAAACTGTCCACGGTATTTTGTTCCAGCCACTACGCTGGACATATCCAGTACTATTACACGCTTGTTCCACAGCAGATGGCTTACTCTATGCTGCACTATACGCTGTGCCAAGCCCTCCACAATGGCACTCTTGCCCACGCCAGGCTCTCCTATAAGGATGGGGTTGTTCTTCTTCCTGCGGCTCAGAATCTGAGCTACGCGCTCTATTTCTTTCTGGCGGCCTATCACGGGGTCAAGTAGTCCTTCAACTGCGGCCAATGTCAGGTCTGTTCCGAAATTGTCCAGAACAGGCGTCTTACTGTTGCTGCCCGCTTTCTTCTTTATCTGTATTATAGAGAGGGCCCCAGTATCATCACCCTGAGCAGCTTCCCTTTCGTCATCCTCATCCTCGTTTTCCTCATCCTCGTTTTCGTTTTCGTTAACGTTATCGTTGAGTTTAAGAATCTGTGCTATAGCCTGATAGGTAATGTTCATGCGTTCAAGAATCATACTGGCGTCGCTGTCGCCTAATTTCAGCAGGGCTAACAATACATGTATAATGTATATTGAGTCCGACTTCATGGACTTAGCCTCCAGCACACACACTCTCAGGATGCGTGATGCCGTCATGTCAAAGCCCATGTCAGCCAGCGATGGCGGTACCAGCACCTGTTTCTGTTTGGCCATAGCCTCCAGTTCCTGCTTCAGCAGTGATAGGTCGGGCTGTAGTTGCAGCAGGGCATCCCTGGCAGGATTCTGGTCTTTTTGTCGCAAGATTGCCAGTAGCAGGTGCACGGGTGTCACACTTTCGTTGTGCAGGCGTTCAGCTTCTTCCTTACTGAATGCCAGCACTGTATTTAATTCTGGTGAAAACTTTATTGTCATGCAGTTATTCCTATTCTTCGTTAATGTCTGTTCACAAGGTATAATACAAAATCCGTGCCAATAAATACCAAAGTGTCTATTTGTCCTTTAACCTTGTTTCCAATTGCAAAGGTACGGATAAGTGAGAGAAATGCAAAAGAAAAGCGTGTTTTTCTTTTCATTTCCGAACGAGAGTACTTTCGAGACGTGTCTCAAAAGTACGAATAAGTGAGAGAAAAAACAAATTTATAATCAATCTTCTTGTGTTTTTTCAAATACATCGTGGGCGGCAACCCCCTACGAACAGCCTGATGCCACCCTCTGTGATATCTCGAGGGTGAATTATCTGATAGTAGTTTCATCATGGTTTCACAAAATAGTAAATACTGATAAAAAATCCATCAATATATTTGGTCATTTAAGAAATAAGTTCTAATTTTGTGACCGTTTTCCGATGGTTGCCCATCAATAACACACGCTGATGCCATCCTAAGGAGAACTGAGTAGAAGGTTCGCTTAACCGCGATTAATTGGGAATGAGGTGAAAATCCTCAACTGTCCCGCAGCTGTGAGCTCCCTTTAAACGCTGAAGCACAATGCCATTGCCTATAAAAGACGGTGAGAAGGCGCTTCGGGGTGGAGCAAAGTCAGAAGACCAGCCTTTCCGCTCATTAAACCTGCTGAACGCTCTCGATGTAAGGGCGGAACGCGAATACTGCAAACAAGATGTTGGCAATTCTGCCGATAAGTGCGCCACGGCAGCCCTTTTGGTACCCATCTTGGCTGTTGTCTGCAAGGGTATGGGCGATTCCATTAATTCCATTGGCGGCGTAAAAACCGTACTCATAGGTATTGCCATAGCAGCCTCTGTTTCCATGTGTCTGCCCATCAGTACACCACCCAATGCCATAGCCCATTCCACGGGTCTTGTCGAGCAGCGCGATATGGTGAAGCTTGGCGTCTGCATAGGTGTCTTGGGTTTAGTATTAGGATGGCTTACCCTATTCTTGGTTCGTTAACATCTCCTAAATAGAAAATACTATCTGCTGAGTTGAAAGGATTTTTTAACTCAATAATAGAGCGGCGCATACGTGAGTATCCGTCGCTCTAATCATAACTTTGGCTAATGCCGGATTTACTGCCATTCGGAAAAGGAAAGAAAAATCAACTTTTCTTTCGTTCTTCTCTTGTTTTATTGTAACTTTGCGATTAGCATCGCGAACTTACTACGTCTCGGCATAAAAAATAAATGGATTTATTTTGTTCTGCTCTCGACTTTTCGTAACTTTGCCAAAATATTATGTGTTTCTAACCAATAACCGAAGAACTTATGAAAGGAAAGCTATTAAGATTCCTACCTGTTACAGCTGTCTTGCTAACAGCATCATGCACGGACAAACAGTATGACCTCTCTGACATTAATACTGAATCAAGGTTTATGGTCAAGGAATTGATTATTCCCTTGAGAATGGAACCAATCAAGTTGGATGCCATCATCAGTATTGATGACGATAGTGATATAAAGAAAGATGAACAAGGGAACTATTATTTCTGGAAGAAATGTACCAACCCCTTCAGTTCCAAGGATGTAAATATAGAGAAGATAACTATTGCCAATCCTGCCGATATTTCTGAAAAAATTGTCGTGAATATCACTCCGCCAGGATTCGTAAATAAAGTAGAGCAAAACCAACTCGGTAACAAAACCATTGGCGAAATATTAAATGACCCTTCCCTCAGCAACCTTTTAGGTGTTGACGTCAATTCCACAATATACAATGTCGCTATAAATGACACAAGGGACATCAACCTAAGAGCCAACAATATTGACACTCGTATTACCAGACTGGAGAAGTTGGGTGTTGATCCTCTCACAATAAGTATAGATGTGAGACTTGAAGAACTCATGAGTCTTGTAAACACATTTAAATTTAAAGATCTGACAGTTCCACTCCCTTGCGGATTTTCCATTACAAATATCTCAAACAATGGCAACTACGATTCAGAAACCGGTGTGCTGTCCTTTGCAGAGCTTAACATTAACAACGCCAAGACAAACATATAAGGTACGGTTACGGGTTTTACTTACGCACCAATGGAGAAAGACCACGCAAAATTTGATTCCCAGAAACATACCTTTGAATATATAAAGCATTGTAACATAACCGGTACGGCTAGTATAAAATTCAGCCAACTGAACCCTAATGCGACAATGCAGGATATTATTGATGTAACAAAGGTCACTTATAGTTGTAATGTCAGATTCAGCGATGCGCTGGTAGTGAATTCATTCAGCGGCGGTGTCAACTATGAGTTAGAAGATGTTACCATTGATCCCGTGAAGATTAACAATCTACCGGAGATGCTTAGAGAGTCGGGCACCAACATCGAACTGAAAAACCCTCAACTCTATCTGGACGTTCACAATCCTTTTTATAAAAACAACATTTCTATTACTACGGGTTTACTCATTGTCGGTAATGATTCTGTTCCTAAAAATAAGGACGGATATAGCCTAACTTTCGACGAGGAACATAACAAGAAAGTCCTTTCGCCAAATGATGATAATTTGTATATGAAGGGCTATAAACATAAGCCATTTACAGAGCTGAGGAACTTGCTGAGCGGAGACAAGGTTCCTGAGAAACTTGACATCAAGATTGTCAAACCCGTACTGGATGTTGATAATGTGAAGGACTTTGAGCTTGGCAAGAACCACCCGGGCATTACCGGTACTTGGGAATTCTTTACAAATCTTTGCCTGACTGATAGTACCAGAATCAAGTACACAAAAGAGTGGAACGACTGGGGAAGTGGCGATTTGAACAAGCTGACTATAGAGAAGGGAATCATTACATGTAAGATAAAGAAGGATATTGAATTAGATGCCGACTATTTTGAGTTTATCTTATTGGGAAGAGATGGGAAGATCCTTTCAGGAAGGACTAAACTACATGGTAACGAGGAACAGTCCATTGAGATCAGATTGGAAGGCAGTCCTGTTAAGAATATCTATGGTGGAAAAGTGAATGTCAGCTTGAGAGGCAGGGGTAATAACCTTAACAAAAATCAGACAATTGAAATCAGTGACTTGCGTCTGATTGTTGATGGCTATTATGATACAGATCTTTAATTAAGATGATGCTAACAAACTAAGATTCTTTATAGTTATGAAAAAGATATATACAAAGATAGCTGCCTGTGCAATAATGTTGGCACCTGTCGCCGCAATCGCCCAAAACCTGGAATCAGGATTCTTTACAGACGGATACCTGTATAGGCACGAGATGAATCCAGCGATAGAAAACAGCCGTAATTACATAGCAATGCCTCTGATAGGAAACATTAATATAGGATTGTCCGGCAACTTAGGCATAAGGGATGTGCTGTTCTACAGAAATGGGAAAACAGTACTATATACCAACCCGCTGGTTTCTGCCGATGAAGTGATAAACGGCATCAGCAACCGCAACCGTATCAATTCCGACTTTAAGATTCAGTTATTAGGTGCCGGTTTCAAGGCATGGGGCGGTTATAACACTATAGGTATTAATGTACGTGGAAACGAAAGCACCATCATTCCAAAATCTTTGTTCGAAATCACAAAAAACGGACTGCGAAATCAGATTTATGACATAAGCGATCTTAATGTGCATGCCCACTCATATGTTGAAATCGCCCTTGGCCACAGCCGTAAAATCAATGATAAATGGCGAGTGGGCGGGAAATTCAAATTTCTCATAGGTGCCGGCAACATGGATGCCAACGTTACCAATGGAACCATAAATTTGAGTCCCGATGGTTATGTGGCAAACATTGATGCAGAGCTAAAAGGTAATATTTGTGGCCTAAGTTATAAAACTAAATTAAGCGAACACAATCCAGGCAGAAGAATTGTTGACGGCATGGATATATCAGGATACAAAATAAGTGGATTTGGTGCCGCTTTTGATTTAGGTGCCGAATTCAAAATCAATGAAGACTGGAAGGTAATGGCATCACTAACCGACCTTGGCTTCATCCAATGGAAGAACACCATGCTGGCAGCTACACACGGCACAATAAATACAAACGACTACGTCTATAATGTGGATGGCGATGAAGAGCATTCCTTTAGCAACGAAACAGATAGACTTGGCGATCAGTTAGCAACCATCTATGAATTGGAAGACAAAGGCGATACAGGTAAACGAACCACTATGCTGGGGGCAACCATGAACATAGGTGGTGAGTACGTGGCACCATTCTACCGCAAACTCTCCTTCGGCCTGTTGAATACTACACGCATCAACGGCAAGTATTCATGGACAAACTTCCGCCTCTCTGCTAACGTAGCACCTGCAAAATGCTTCTCAGCGGGCGTGAACTTTGCCTATGGCACCTTCGGCCCCAGCTTCGGATGGATTATGAGTGTTCATCCCAAGGGATTTAACCTATTCATAGGTATGGACCACTTGTTTGGTAAACTTGCCAAGCAGGGAATACCCCTTTCCAGCAACACCGAGTTAAGCATGGGTATCAACTTCCCATTCTAAATATGAGAGACTCATAGCATTATACCCGTTAATTCATCTATTTTGTTTGCCCACTACTGTCCCGTTAAAGTGTACTAATCGTTCTTTGAAATCGCTGAAATAAAGTCATTTACGAGTAGTTTTAAGGGTGCACGGATTTGAATTTGTACCTTTGCAGCCAAATTGAATGGCTGCAAGATGAATAAAGACAAATACGTATTCGCCCAATTGCTTAGGGCGAAAGCCCATCGCCAAGACGACGCTGGCTACTGCCAACCAGAACCGCGACTATCGCATCAGCATGTCGCTCACGGACAAAACGCCACTCAGAGAACTATTCGATAAGACTTATTCCAATGATGTCAAAGAGCAATCTGGTCCCCTTATTCCGGGGTTGTTTGATTAATATTTAACTCGTCCCAATTTTAACGGGACACTAATGA
>JAEEGL010198809.1_pt1 | contig 35579 bp, 31 predicted proteins | sample 9134231 | NCBI WGS metagenome assembly JAEEGL01 (sample SAMN16246548, study PRJNA631951) | gut metagenome | biome: gut microbiome; feature: rumen; material: fiber-attached | host: Bos | place: Iran: Karaj | collected 2018-10
CTTCTTTCTGTGATACAATTAGGGTAGTCCATAGCGTGATCCTTTCGGTATGTTTTTGGTGGCACACTAATTATACCATAGATCATCGCTGTGGGCTATTTTCTTTCTCTATACTTGCACGTTCATTTTACAACGCGCCAATAATTATTTTCTTGTAAAAATATAAAAATCAATCCCGTGTTCATACGAGCGCGGGATTGATTTTGTATTTTTATTTTTTATGCAATTTTATCGGATTGTACGACACAATCATTCGATTCTGCAATGTCAGATTCGCACATAGTATCTCCGACTTCATTTAATACGTCATATGAAGAAAGATCTTCGTCACCCGATGATTCATCTATATCCGACAATTCTGCGTGAGTCGTTGCCAGAGAACCGGACTCGCTTCCGGACGATGGAATATTTGTGCTTATTGCAGTTTTAGGCTCCGTTCTATAGTAACTCTTATTCAAAAAGCTGATGCCAATAACAGAATCTTCTTTTACAGCGTATTCAATAATCCAACTGCCTGTCGTATAATTATGCTCCATAATTGAGTTGCAGCCGTACTGGACAACATAGTCGCAATCTTCAAATCTGAATGAATGTTCCCTGCCGTTGTAGTACTTGTCCAGATAACTTCCTATACTGTATACCCTGCCGCCTACAAAAGTATATAAATTTTCCGCGGCAAGTATCGAATTAAGCTTGTTCTGATCCTTTATAACATCAGACGCCCTATAGAGGGTAGTAGCTCCGCCGTTAACGCAGAGAAAACTGTCGGTGAGCTGGGCGAGCGATGATCCTATTCTGATATTCCTTATAGGAGTTATTCCGAAATCCGCGTTTTTCCATATTATTGACGATATATTGCAGCCTGCCGCCCTGTTCTGCTCAAACCAGCTGACCTTTGACAATTCATCTCCACTTACGCTTCCTGACTGCTCTGTTTCCAAGAATTCCGCAGCCAAGGGCTTTATGTCAAGAACTACAGAACCAAGATCAGATTCAAGACTCAGCTTTACGCGGCCGCTTTCATCATACCCCGATCCATCCCAGCTTATCAGAGAGGGAGATAACTTTTCAACAAAATCTCCAAGTGTGTTGAGATCACTCGCGATGAAAGATACGTCGTTGTAATTAAACGGCTGCATTCCGTTGGAAACGAACTGTCCGTCCTGTTCCTCCGGCTCACGGGTTGCCGTAGTAGTCGTAGTAATCTGCGATGTTAAGGTAGTAGTAACTGTAGTCTGATCATCTCCGGCTGCCGAAGTAGCGGAAGTTGTACTTTGAGTATCATCAGAAATAACAGTCTTGTCATCTTCCTGAAGTTTATCTTCTTCTTTTTTATCTTCCTGACGTTTATGTTCCTGTTTCTTTACCTTTTCCTTGTATTCTTTGCACGCTTCCTTAATTATCTCAGAATCGTCGAATTCAATTTTTACAGGTTCAGTGACGGTTATTATTTCGGATACGGCAGAGTCAGAAGAATTACGTGACTTTGCCCCGTTGTCAGCGGTAAGCATTTTGCCGTCGAACTTCAACGTATTGACTGAAAGAAACGACAACGCGGCAAATATTGAAATTGCCAGACAAAGTCCGCTTTCTGTACATATTGAATGTATGACCGAATAACTAAGCTTCTTCATAACAACCTGCCTTCCTTTCTGTCATATTAAACCTGCTAAAGTCAAAAATCAGTCGTCCTCGCCTTTCATGTGGTAATACACTCCAACTACCTTGGAATTTGCCGAGGCGTAATCTATGTACCACTGACTTGACGCATCATCAGTATCTACAATGGAGTTGAATCCGTAGCGAATAATATTCTTGCTGTTATTTGCAAAAGGATAAGCGTCGGGATTCTCCTTGTAATTGTATTCTATCATTGTCGTCGTTTTGTAAAGCTTGCCGCCTATATAAGCTTCTTCCGCCTTGTCGTATTTCTTGATTTTTGCGCTGTCTGTCAGAACGTCCTTCATTTCATAGAGAATGTACGACTTGGACGGCTCAGGATCCTTGTAATAAGCCTCCGATACGTCGGAATAGGCGGAACCAACCTTAACTCCCCTGGGGAGTGTGAACTTCATTTTGTTGGAAAGCCAGACTATCTCCTTGGCACGGCATTCCTTTTTCTTGCATTTTTCGTATATTTTCCATTCCGTAACTTCGCTGCCCGAACCTGTTATTTCGCCGTCTATCGTGTAATCAGGAGCGTTGTACGGCACGCCTATAACCGCGTAGCTTCCGTCATAAGCTTTAAGCTTTACCTCAACCTCACCGGTAGCCTTGATTTTGTCAGTGTTCCATTCATACGAAACAGGACTTACCGCTTTGACAAACTGTGCAAATGTGCTGATTCCCTTTGTTATACCGTCTATGTCGTTTCTTCCGAAAAATCCGGTTTCCTGTGTCTGCGCCTCATCTGACGATACGTCTGAGCCTGCCTGTGATGAATCGGTATCGTCTTCATCTTCATCGTCATAATCTATAATAACGACCTTATTGCCGTCAGAATCCACGCTTACAGTCTCGGTATAACCCTTATTACTTTCAGCCTTGCCCTTTCCGCTGTCTCCGCTGCCGTTAATGCCTGTTATGCAAAAAAACAGCAGAATTATAACTACAACCGCCGCAAAAGCCGATACAAGTCCGATAACAATACTCTTTGTTTTTGCATCCATTAATAAATACACACCCTTTTTTTCTGTGAATCGTGATTCACATGATATTATAAAATACAACTGCACAATATATATAATAGAATAATTAAGGAAATTCGTCAATAGAATAATCTCAAAAAGAGGTTACGATTTCGTCATATAAGCCGTATTTGCGGACATTTTTGTAATTTGCCGTTAATATAATGACATTTTTCTAAGGAGCTGTTCTTATTTGGTATTCCATATTGTAGCATTGTTTTTTTAACATTGTGCCATTATTATGTTAATAAAAATTTTCTTTATTATTACTTTTTTATAAGATTAATTTTCAATGAATTCCGGATTTTGTCTAAGAAGCTGTTCGCGTCGGCGGTAATCCGGCATAACGCTGTAGATAAAACCGTAAAACGCGGGACTGTGATTGTGATGCTTTATATGCGCAAGCTCGTGAACCACTACGCAGTCTATCGCTTCAGAAGGATAAAGCATAAGCAGACATGAAAAACACAGACTGTTTTTACCGCTGCAGCTTCCGAATCTCTTGCGAGCCGTGGTAATCTTGATACCGGTAGGCTCAACCCCCATCAGCGAAGAATAATAGGCGACTTTTGAGGGCAGAATCTCCTTTGCCTTTTGCGAAAGCTCATTCAAAAGCTCCGGCGTATACCTCATTGACTGCTCCATTCTCTCACGGGCACGCGGCATATGCTTGTCTATCCAGTCGGTTTGTCCGAGTACCATTTTGTCAATTTCATCCTTTGAAATCTTCATAGGAGCGCGGACAACAACCTGACAATTATCATCTATCTGAATGGAAATACTCTTTCTTTTTGATCTTATAAGCTTGTATTCATACATTTTTCTTGTTTACTCGCCTTTCTAATCTGTAATTATTTATTGAAATATTACGATTCGGAATAAAGAGTTAATTTAATAACCAATAAATAAATTCATGATAAGCTATTTCAACTGATAAACCACCTGAACATTTGTATCAACATTTATGAAAGTACCTGTCTTTCCGTCAATCTTGTAATACAGGCGTTTAATATCGCCGTCCTCATAGGCTATTGTAAGCATGTCATGTCCGTTCTTTCTATTAGTAGAATATTTTCCCTGCTTGTGAACATGCCACCCGTCGTCTGATTTAACAAGAATGGCGGCTCTTCCTCCGCGTTTGAATTCCATTATTATATTAGGATTGCCACCCGAATCGACCGAAACTATCCATTCTCCGTTTATATCAGAGGAAGTAAAGATACCTGCCGCTATTAACGAAATAACAACCATTACTACCAGAAAAAAAACACCGCCCCAGAATCTGCGGCGGAGATAATACGCCGTGCCGTTATCCTCAGCCCTCTTACGTTTCATGCCGCCGAATCTCTTATAGTAAAATTTATCAAGCAATCCATTTGTAAAACCAGACGTCTTTGAATCAAACCTGTTATAATGTCTGAGCAACCTGTCAATTACATTTCTGCGGAAAAAATTCTTTATTTTCATAACAACACTGTCATACTTTTCCCACATTGATGTTAATACTCTGTCAAGACCTGTTTCATCAGGGAATTGACTCAGTCGTTTCGCCGCTTCTGACATCTCCGGATCATCTGTATGAGACTCTTTTTCGCTTAATTTCTCATCTTTCGATTCATTCCGGTTGTCTTCCTTTTCAAGTTCCTCATAACTGCGTTCAAGCTGGTATCTCTCAAGATCGGTGATGCCGTCTTTGAAATAATACTCGGCAAGCAGATCGTCCCCCTTGTTGTTAACAAGCTGTCTGATGCTGGCGGAAAGATCGCGATGTTTTTTTTCGCTGTCATCTTCCGTTTCTATCATACGGGAAATATCAACAGGCTCAAAGCTCTCATCTGGAAAGTTATTCGCGGGATTGTACTCTTCCTGTGATTCAGCGGCGGTTTCCTCCGGCTTGTCAAACTTGAGTACAGGTGAAAAAGAGGCGTCCGACAAATCAATGTCGGATACCTCGTTTTCTCTTCGGATAACAGAGATCTGTCTGCGTACACGCGTCATTGTATCTCCATCAGGCACAGCATACTTTGCGGACGTGCCGCAATTCGGGCATCTTTCGGAATGCGGATTTATTTCCTGATTGCATTTTGGACATCTCATTAAGAATATACCCCCAGAAAAATCAAAAATTTATTCCGTTCTGTTTAATTTCCATACGGTATTATCCACTGTAAATTCCATGCTGTCATCGGTGATAAATTTAAGATTCCCTGTCATTGTATCGTTTTCAAAATACTCCTCGATGCCGTCTAATTTGAGAACACATTTTCCTCCGTCGCTTATCTTGTATGTGCCTTCAAATTTTTTAGAAAACAGAAACGCTTTCACGGTACACTTTGCCTTGCCTTTTCCGTCAAATTCAAATACTCCGGGCAAATTCATATTTTTATACGGAACATCTGTGCGCCATTTTCCTATTATCTTTTCATTCATATATTTCGCCGTCATTTCCTCCGGAATTCCAGCCTCTGAAGAAACCTCACTCTGCGAGGATATAATTTCCGATGAAACCAATTCGGAGCTTGTGTCTGACGAATTATCCAACGTTTCCGCTTCATTATCTGACGTCACATCAGATTTTTTTTCGTCCGGAACAACGTGCTGATTTGAATTCAATGAAAAATAATCGGTTAAAAACACCGCTCCTACAACCATCAGAATGACAAGCGCTACCGCCGAAAAGGCTATAACAATATATTGCAGACAACCCTCAGAGCCGGTCTTGACATGAGGATTATTTGTAATTTTGCCTGTCTTTTTGTTGACATAAACATATTTTAATGAATTAGGATCAGCCTTTTGCGCTTGTCTGTAATTAAAATTATTTTGCTGTGATTTATCTCCGGCAAAAGGCGCTTGTCTGACGGACGAGCCATTTCCGGAATCAGGAATTGTCGATATTCTGTTTCCGCAGCCAGGACAGTACTTAACAGTTTCTTCAAGCTTACGTCCGCATTTACTGCAATAAATCATTTAATCATTCCTTAGTCAGATCAATTTCAGCTCCGGCTCCCTCCATATCGTTGAATTGCAGGATATTGCCGGTAACTGTATAATACATATTCACTGTGTAATCCTGATTATCCATTGGATTTTTAAGAGTCATATTTAAATACTGCTCGCCGTCAGGATCACTCATCTTTGAAAAACTGCCGCTTAAACTCACAGGAGTATCATTCAGTACCAGATTAATATACATTGACCCGCTGCTGTTGAATTCCCACGTTGACGATATTGTATCCTGATCCATTCCCTCGAGGGCTTCAATTCCAAGTGACAGCGATGTAATATCGCCTCTCCATCTGCCTATAAGCGGATCCGCGAAGGAATTTACATAGCTCCATATACAATATGCAGCTATTATAGCAAGGCAAAATACGCCGAATACTCCAAGTCCCCTGAATTTGCGGCTTTTAAGCCTGCGAAGCTCCTTAGGAGTAACAGCCACGTACATCTGATCGTCCTTCAGCTCAGGCAATCCGCCGCTGACATGCGCGGTTCCGGAGGCTATTCCGTTAAACTCCCTTGCCTTTGGCGTATAATTCGGACGAGCGTTCTTTTTGATAGGCTCATTGATGCGTTCTTCATTTTTCTCTGCATGACGGGCATTCTTTATCTTTACAGTAGTTTCATAGTCCATGCTCTTTTTGGTTACTCTGCTATGATCAGCCACAGGAGCTGGCATGTCCGGAATTACCAGATCCTCTTCCGGCATTGAAAATGCAGGGGACGGCGTATCGACGATATCCTGCTTTGAACCTGTAAAATTCAGCACAGGCGTAAAGTCGTTTTCCATAGGTTGCGAAAGCGCAATGTCACTATCAGGATCCGGAGATTTTACGGTTCCGCTATGTGAATTGAAACGCTCCGGATCGAAATTATCAATATTAGTTGTATCGTCCAAAGACGGAATATCAAAATTAAGTTCAGGAACATCGTCAATTAATGTATCGGGAACAGAACCATCCGGCATTGGTATCGGCTGAAATGACATTTCATCGTCGTTTGACATTGTCTGAGAAGGACTGTAAATATCGTTCATAACACTCTCTCCATATTAATTTATTTATACGTATATTATTATACTAAAAAAATCTGACAATTGCAATACAACATGTAAAATATAAATATCTTTTTTTTAATTTTTTTATTTTCTTTATATTTTTCATACGCATATTTTTTATGACTGTATTGCTTTTTCTTTTTTTTTGATGTATATTAATAAGAGAAGATATATTCTTTAATTTGTTTTACTAAAAGGGATGTTTTTATGAAATGTATTAAGTGCGGTTATGAATCTGCGGGGCAATTCAGTCAGTGTCCTGTATGCGGAACTCTTCAGAGTCAGGGACAAAAATATTATTACGCTAACACTCCTCCGGCTGGCAAGGCGGTTAAACAAACAGGAGGAGAAATTGCTGCTGTAATTATTGCGATAGTTGTCTCTGTGCTTAGTCTCATTGCGGCATTTGTGATTCTTATTGCGTATTCTACCATTACTTCATCAAAAATAAGTTCAGACGACGATTTCGGTATAGACGCTTTTGATGATTTTGATTCAAATGAGTATGGAGACGATATCGAGGATTTCTTCAACGAATATTACAATAAAAACGATAAAAACGGTTTTAAGTCGCCTGCCGGTCTGAATCTACCGCTTAAATTTGAGGAAACGCTTTACAGCTTTTCAGAGGGCGAGATAAAAACCGAATACGAGGTTTCCGTAATCAATACCTATCGCGGAGAGGCTGCCGTTAAGCTCCTTGACGGCGAGGCTCTCCCAAGATATGATGAAGATGAATATGACGTCTACCTTGTAAAATTCATGATAAAAATAACCGATCAGGAAAAAGACGCGATAGTTGTTTTACCGACAGGAAATCCAGCCGCATATAAATCAGGCAGCGACAGTCTTTTCAGCAATGAGTATGAAGTGATAGACGGGCTGAATTATGAAAATAAAAAATCACTCATTAAAAAAGGCGAATCAATTGAAACATGGCTTGCGTTTATAGTCGATAAGGAAGACCATTCGCCTTTGATAATGTGGAACCGATACGAAAATAAGGCTTTTCAAAATAAAGTCGCGGCGATTTCCAACGCCGATACAATCGAAGCCGGCGCCGCTTTGGAAAAAAAATCTGAGTCTGAATCCGAATCTGAATCTGAAGCCGAAAGCGAGACTTCATCAAATTGATTATACCGATAGTTGTTTTATGGTTAATTTAACAGAACGGAATTTTTAAATATGAAAATTTGTAATGTCAGCTTTTCAAAATTGGAAGCGAAAATTAACAAAATTACATTAGTTTTAATTTTATCTGGGATAATAACGTCGCTATGTCTGATTTTCTTTTTCGTTCAGCTATTCAACGCCAAAAAAAACAGTGTAACTCCAATTGTTTTTAAAGCTGAACAAATTGGCGCCACTGACTCGTCAGTACTTATTGTATGGAGCAGTTCCGACGCTGCTAAAGAATTCATTGTCAGATACAGAAGCACGGACAGCAGTGAGTATAATGAATATATGACAGACAAACCGTTCGCCGCAATACGCGGTCTTAAAGCCGATAAGAGATATAAGGCAACCGTAGCGCCTGTTGACGGAGATAAGATATATGAATCCGTAACGGTCATTTGCAATACATCTCCTTATTGCAATGTAACGAGCGTATCGGTCGATGAGGTGACAAATAACAGCGCTCATGTAAAATGGGAATATTCGGGTATAGACGATGGATTTACAATTGCCGCTTATGCTCTTGATAAAAACGGCAAACGTCATGTCAAATCAGAAAACATTATCGTACCTGCCGGTTCAGCTAAAGAATGCGTTATTGAAAATCTGCTCTCAGAGTTAAATTATACTGTTTGCGTAATGCCAAATACCAGATACGCAACAGCCGGAAAATCAACATTTATAACAGAAAAATATTCCAAATTGTATAATAAATTAAATATTATACGCTTTGTAATATGTGAGAATGATTCTGATGATTCAATTTTTGTCAGCCTGACAAAAAATCTTGCTTCGCTTGCCGATTATAAAACCTCCACAATAATAAGCGGACAGGTAAAGCCGAACGAAAAAATAAATGTGACAACATATATAACCGACACTGAAAGCAATATAATAAGTCACTGCATATATAATGATATCTGTATTAACCCTGAGGACATCGAAAAAAATGTTTACACTACAGTAATGACGTCATTTAGAGCGCCGGAAAAAACAGGCGACTATATAATGCATATAGCGTTTGATGGTGTAACCGTCAGCAAAATAGATTTCAAGGTAATGTAAATCACATGAAACAAAAAACAGCGGTCATTTTTTGATTTTGACTCGCTGTTTTTTTTATTTGAATGTAAAATCTATGATATCAGCCGTTAAGCCGCGTACTGCCGTCTTTGAAAAATTTTGTTTTCTTCATGGCAATTATCAGCGGTATACCGAGAATTAGCAAAACTCCAAGTTCTCCCGCGCCAACCTCGAGCGCACACAGCCAGAACGGAATTTTGCATACTACAGCAAGTTCTCCTCCCACAATGAAGGCGTTAAAAATCACCTGAGACAAAAGCGAAAGGAATGGTATTCCTTTAAATTCCACCCGACGAAGCATTCTCGTACAAACAGCGGCAAGAAATGTGGCAAGACTGCCAAGCAGAACATCGAGCCAGCCGGCAATGTTTGCTCCTGTGGCAACTCCAACGGCATTTGAAATAATGCAGCCGACTACAAGACCGGGAATCGACGATACGGCGAATATAGGCATTATAGTCAGAGCCTCGGATGCGCGAAACTGAATGTTAGCAAACGAAACAGGCGCAAGTACAAGCGTTGCGACTGTGTAGAGAGCCGCGATCATTCCGCCCTGAACAAGAAGGACGAGCTTACTTTTGTTTTTCATTTTTAAAATCACTCCGTATTTTTATTAGTTGTCCGGTCATGCCGGACAAGGTCAGAATATTGCGACTGACCATTTTTATGGTATATTATTTTATACCGTTCCAGAGATATTGAGAAAGATCAACGGTGAAATTTTCGCTGACCTCAACACCCTCCGCTTCCAGAAGCTCTTTTTGCACCTCCCTGCCACCGAAAGCAAATTCGGGCGCAAGACCTCCAAAACGGTTTACCACCCTGTGACATGGAATTACCAATGGCTCCGGATTTTTGTGCAAAGCACTCCCTACCACCCGAGAAGCCCTTGGCGCACCACATAACGCGGCTATCTGACCGTATGTGGCAACCTTTCCTTTTGGTATATTACGTATACAATCATACACTCTGTTATAGAAATTATATATATTACTCATTGGAATTTTTATTATTTTCTGCATTCAATATTTCAGTTGATTTTTGATTATTTTTATCACTACAGGTAGAATTGGCACAATCATTATCAGTATTTTTAACAACGCGGAGCTTTGAAATTCTGCGGTCGTTTACTTGTTCAACAGTAAATTCAACATTTTCAAATTTAACGGTGGGATGTTCATTTTCAGTCGGAATTCTCCCTAATGTACTTACAACGTAACCCGCCAGAGTATCATAATCACCTTCGGGAAGCTCAATATCCAACAAATCTGATACTTCATATATTGAAGCCGTACCGTCAATTGTAAACGTATTGTCGTTTACCTGGCTTATTTCATCGTCCTCATTGTCAAATTCATCCTGAATATTTCCGAGTATGGATTCTATAAGATCCTCCATTGTAATTATCCCTGATGTACCGCCGTATTCGTCAACAACAATTGCCATCTGAACCTTTGTTTCTGTCATCTCTCCGAAAAGCTCACTCAGCTTTTTCGTTTCCGGAATATAGCATGCCGGACGCATCAGTTTATATATAGGAGTATCGCAGTTTTCGGAATTGCCTACGAATTTAAGAAGATCCTTGACATATAGTACTCCCTGAATATTGTCAAGGTCGTCCTTATATACCGGTATTCTTGAAAATCCGTTGCTTAAAGCAAAATCTACAGCCTGACTGACAGTTGAAGTGTATTCCAAGGCTTCAACGTCCGTTCTGTGAGTCATCGCCTCGCTCGCTGTCGTATCGCCGAATTCAAATATATTGGCAATCATGTCTGCTTCTGATTCCTCAATGACGCCATTTTCACCGCTTGCATCAACCATCATAAGAATCTCATCTTCAGTGGCTAATTTTTCATCCGCATGCGCCGGAACCCCAAATATTTTTACTATGAAATTACTTATTCCAAGCAATATAATTATATATGGATAAAATAATTTAATTAAGAAATTTATTATTCCCGATACTGAATACGCTATTGTTTCACAGTAATGTATTCCTATCTTACGTGGAATTATCTTGCCGTTAATTAAGTAAAAACTGAAAACAATTATAATCGAACAAAATAAAGCCGAATTATTTACTATGCTGCTTTCTGTTTTATTAAGTGAAATGAATATTTTTGTGAAGTAAGAATTAATATATTTTATTGTAAGTATAGCGACTATAAGTGTACAAAAAGTAATTAACGCCTGCATAACCGCGTTAAAATGAGGCTTATAGACAGATCGTAATTTTGCAAGCCTTTCTGCTTTTTTATCTTTATCTTCCTCAAGCTGCTTAACCCGGCTGATATTTGCGGAAAGAATTGCAGCCTCACTGAGATGAAGAAAAAATGTTACAGCAGTAAAAAGAAGAATCAACGTAATACATAAGTATGTATTCATCTATTTATATTTCCTCCAAGACGGTTTGCAAGCTCGGCGAGATCTTCATTTGAAAAAAAATCAACCTCAAGCGTCCCCTTTTCAGAACTACCTGTTACTTTCACCTTACGTCCAAGCGCCATTGAAAGGGCAATTTCTACTTCATCAAAATAATTATCTCTATCAGCAGCATTTTTCTTAGCAGATGTTACTTCGCCCTTTTCTTTCTTTACTTGCTTTTCAACATCACGGACTGTCATTTTCTTTTTAACAGCCTGACACGCTACTCTTATCATAGCATCTTCGTCATGCAATCCAAGCAGCGGACGGACATGTCCCACTGTAAGATCGCCGGCTGTAAGCATGCCGAGAACAGAATCAGGCAGTTCAAGCAAACGAACTGCGTTTGCGACACTCGGACGTGATTTTCCGACTCTGGCAGCAACCTGTTCCTGCGTCATATCATATTCATTCATGAGATGTCTGTAACCCTCAGCCTCCTCTACAGGATTCAGATCCTCACGCTGTAGATTTTCAATGAGCGCGATTTCATCTACTTCCTTATCGCTAAGTTCTCGAATAATAACGGGAACTTCCGTAAGTCCCGCACTCTGAGCAGCTCTCCATCTTCTTTCACCGGCGACAATCTGATAGCCGCCTCCGGTTATCGGACGGACAATTAAAGGCTGAATAACGCCGACTGCTGCTATTGAATCGGCTAATTCAGCAAGAGCTGCCGGATCGAATTCCTTTCGCGGCTGATCACGATTAGGCTCAAGCTCAGATATACGGAGCGTACGGGAACTTTCGCCTTCCTCTATTATATTGTCATTAAACAGGGAATCCAGACCCTTTCCAAGCCCGCCTCTTTTGTTAGCCATAATATAATTCCTCCGTTCACTTTAACAAACTATTTTTTTACGCTTGTTTTTTATTCTTCTTGATAATCTCCTTAGCAAGCTTATCGTAAGCCTCCGCGCCTTTGGATTTTTTATCAAAATAATTTATCGGTTGTCCATAGCTTGGAGCTTCCGACAATCTGACTGTTCGAGGAATAATTGCTTTAAAAACCTGCTTAGGGAAGTATTTCTTAACCTGTTCGGCAACCTCCTGCGTGAGATTCAGTCTTCCGTCGTACATTGTAAATAAAACGCCTTCTATTTCAAGATGAGTATTATATGTACGCTTTATTCTTGAAACTGTATTAGTAAGCTGTGCAAGACCTTCAAGAGCGTAATATTCGCATTGAATCGGCACAAGCACGCTGTCGGCCGCATTCAGCGCGTTAATTGTAATCAGATTAAGAGACGGTGGGCAGTCTATAAGTACAAAGTCATAGTTTTCGCGTGCGGCGGCAAGTCCTTTTTTTAGAATTGCTTCTCTGTTTTCCATCTCCGATATTTCAAGATCCGCTCCAGCCATCTTTATATCAGACGGAACTATTGACACGTTTTTAAATTCCGTCTTAATTGCGATTTCATCAGCAGTATTTTCGCCAAGCATCACATTATATGAAGATTGTGTTTTTTCCTGCTTTTCAATTCCAAGTCCTGACGTCGCATTACCCTGAGGGTCAATATCGACAAGCAATACTTTTTTATTCATTGCTCCAAGAGCGGAAGCAAGATTTACGGCAGTTGTCGTCTTGCCGACTCCCCCCTTCTGATTTGTGACAGCAATTATTTTGCCCATTTTCTAAGCACCTTTCTTTTATTTATAAATTGTAAGATACATATATGATTATATCATATACTGAGTTAAATACAATATCTATTTAATTTTTTTTCATTAAATTTATGTTAATTTCAAATGTTTCACGTGAAACACAGTTTTTTTAAGCCAGAAATAATGAATTATAACGGCTTCTTTGCAATTTTAGCTGATATACGAGGAAATTGAATTGGCGTTGGTTTGACTTTATCAACAATAATAATATTTCTTCCGCTTCCGTCTGAAATTATATAATTACACACTGAATTAACCCTGCCGCCAAGCGTGCCTATAGCGGGACGTGCTAAATCAAGTTCATCGACAACATCGGGACCTTTCAGAGAAACAAATTGTCCGCCAACCTTGACATATGGAATGCAATATTCAGATAATTCCCTCATATTTGAAACGGCTCTCGCACATGCAATATCAAAGCGTTCCCTATATTTTGATAATTTTCCGCCATCCTCCGCTCTAAGATGGAGAGTATTAATATCAAGGGAAAGTTCATTTGAAACGGTATTAAGAAAAGAAATTCTCTTATTTAAACTATCCAAAAGAGTAATTTTTAAATCAGGACGAATAATTTTTAGCACCATACCAGGAAATCCAGCACCGGTTCCAATATCAATAAGGCTTGAATTAATGGGACTATCAACATATTTCAGCATTGCAATGCTGTCTTCAAAATGCCGTGTCATAATTCCTTCACTATCAGTTATTGCAGTAAGATTAATTTTAAAATTCCATTCAACAAGCATTTCCGCGTATTTATCAAGCATATTCAACTGTTCTGATGATAATTCTATATTATATCTTTGAGCTTTTTCTGACATTTCATCAAAATCAATCATTGCTCTCCCCCATTTCCTTGAGTCTTGGAGACTTTTGTCAGCCAGATCAACAATACAGAGATATCAGCAGGACTTACTCCGGATATTCTTGAAGCCTGTCCTATGCTTTCCGGACGTATTTTTGTAAGCTTTTCAATTGCCTCAAGCCTAAGAGCTTTGATTGAACTATAGTCAATATTATCGGGAAGCCTTTTGCATTCTAAACGACGCGCTTCATCAATTGCCGCCTGCTGGCGTTTTATATAGCCGTCATATTTAATTTGTATTTCAACCTGTTCAAAAATATATTTAGGAAGATCAGGTCTTGTGGTATCAATTGAAGCAAGAATATCATAATTCAATTCAGGGCGTTTGATAAGTTCAATAAGTCTGACAGGAGTGTTTATCGGAGATGTTTCACGTGAAACAAGAATATTATTAAGCTCATCTGACACCGGAATGGTTGTATTTTTTACTCTTTTTAATTCTTCACGTTTAAGCTCCTGTCTATGCAGAAACTTATTAAATTTTTCGTCGGAAATCAAGCCGATCTCATGTCCTAATGGCATCAGACGCTCATCGGCATTGTCCTGCCGCAAAATAAGGCGGTATTCCGAGCGCGAAGTCATCATTCGATAAGGATCCGCAACGCCTTTAGTAACAAGATCGTCAATTAGCGTACCAATATAGCTTCCGGAACGCTCAAAAATAATTGCTTCTCTGCCTAAAACCTTAAATGCTGCATTAATTCCGGCGACAATTCCCTGTGCGGCAGCTTCTTCATAGCCGGAACTGCCATTAAACTGTCCGGCTCCGAATAATCCTTCATAATTTTTAAATTCAAGAGTAGGTCTAAGCGCGAGCGGATCTATGCAGTCATACTCAATCGCATAAGCAGTACGCATAATTTCGACGTTTTCAAGACCCGGAATAGATTTGTACATCGCAATCTGAACATCCTCAGGCAAAGAAGACGATGCTCCCTGAAGGTACATTTCTTCAGTGTCAAGTCCGCATGGTTCGATAAATAGCTGATGACGCTGTTTATCTGAAAATCTGACAATCTTATCTTCAATGCTTGGGCAATATCTTGGTCCGATACCGTCAATTTTGCCGCTATACAAGGGTGAACGATGAATATTATCAAGAATAATTTTTTTAGTATTCTCATTTGTCCAAGTAACATGACATGCGACTTTGTTTACAAGCGGAAATTCAGAATTTTCTAATGTATCGTAAGAAAAAGGCGTTATATCATCATCGCCCTCTTGAATTTCAAGGTTGGAAAAATCAATTGAACGTCTGTTAATTCTTGCCGGAGTACCTGTTTTAAATCGTCTGCAAGGCAATCCAAGCTCTTTAAGGCAGATAGAAAGAGAAGTTGCTGCAAACATTCCGTCTGGTCCGCCCTCATAACATACATCGCCAACATAAATTTTTCCGCCAAGATAAGTTCCCGTAGCTATAATAACGCATTTTGCTGAGTACACAGCCCCCATTTTGGTAACAACTTCCCAGCAATAAACGTCATTTTTTGGTCGGATTTCAATAATCTCCGCCTGTTTTAAATCAAGATTTTCCTGCAATTCAAGCGCGTGCTTAATTCTTGAGGAATATTTTCTTCTGTCAATTTGCGCTCTCAGACTGTGAACGGCAGGACCCTTTCCCCTGTTAAGCATTCTGCTTTGTATAAATGTATCGTCAGCTGCTCTTCCCATTTCTCCGCCCAAAGCGTCGATTTCACGAACCAGATGTCCCTTTGCCGTTCCTCCAATTGAAGGATTACACGGCAAGTTTCCGACAGAATCCATGTTAATTGTAAAAATAATTGTACTGCAATTAAGCCGAGCTGCTGCAAGTGCAGCTTCCGTGCCGGCATGACCCGCTCCAATTACTGCCACATCGTATTTTTTCGCTGTATATTCCATAAAAACTCCCTGATTATTATTAGTTTACTATTTTCCAACGCAAAAATTATGAAAAACCGCATCGGTAACAATGTCAGTTACTCTCTCCCCAGTCAGTTCCAATAAATACGCAATTGCGCTATCAAGCGATACGTTAACAGCGTCCAATGTTATTCCGCAATCAAGCGCATACTTAGCTTCTTCAAGCATTTTCAGGCAATTACGGCAGCAGTTTAATTGCCTTTCGTTTGAGAGAATACCGTCAGCAGGATTCAGTCCGTCTACACCAAGAAGCTCCGATATTGCTAAACCAAGAACATCTATACCGCTTTCATCCTTTGCTGATATAAACACTGTTCTTTTTATATTATCCTGAATGTATTTGCAATCAAGCCTGCTTTCCATATCATTTTTATTGATAACCGCAATGCATGGCAAATCTTTGATATTTTCAATCAGCGATTTATCATCATCGTCAAGCTTTGAAGAATTATCAAATACAGCTATTATTAATCCAGCCGAATTCATTTTGTCCTTTGCGCGTTTAATCCCGATATTTTCAATCGGATCAACTGTATCATGTATTCCGGCAGTATCTGCAAGCCTTAATATTACGTCGCCTACAACAACCTTTTCCTCAACAACATCTCTCGTTGTTCCGGCTATATTGGTGACAATGCTCCGTTCGCAACCCGCAAGGCAATTCATAAGAGTGGATTTTCCAACATTAGGTTTACCAACAATTACAGTATCAACGCCGTCACGAATGATTTTTCCTGTATCTCCGTCTTTAATAATTTTTTTAATTTCTTTGATACATTCCCCTAATTTTTCAGATAATTCAGCATTGTCAACAGGAATCAGATCCTCTTCAGGATAATCAGCCCACGCGGCTAAATGTGACGCATAGCTTGTTATTTTTTTGGTGAGAGCTGATATTTTTGACGTTATTTTTCCGTCAAGAGCGGACATTGCGGCACGCGCAGCCTGTTCTCCCTGAGCTGAGATTATCTCCATTACAGCTTCCGCCTGAGTAAGAGATTTTTTACCGTTTTCAAACGCTCTTCTGGTGAATTCGCCAGCTTCCGCTATTCTTGCTCCGTTTTTCAGGACAGTCCTGAGTACTCTTCTTATTATATATAATCCGCCGTGACATGACAACTCAACAACGTCCTCGCCGGTATAGCTTTTCGGAGCCTTAAAAACAAGTGCAATTACTTCATCAATTTTATCGCTGCCGTCGTACACATATCCATAATGTGCAGTATAACCCTTTGATAATGTCAACGGTTTTCCGTCAGCAGAATTAAAAACCCTGTCGGCTATTGCCGCAGCTTCATCGCCTGATATGCGTACAATTCCTATTCCTCCGGCTGCCTGCGGAGTAGCGATTGCCGCAATAGTATCCGCCATTTTTATTATTCCTTTCTTTTTATTATATTTATTGCACCTTAATATTATAGCACACTTTTTTTATATTGCAATTCAATTTTTTAATGTTTCACGTGAAACAAAAAAATTCCGGTCAACGTTTTTTATCATTGACCGGAATAAAGAAATTCAAATATAAAAATTAATCATTGCTGCTGTCGCTGTAATCAATTTTACCGTAGCTAAAGCAGCCCTCATAATCGCTCTTAGGTGTTGACGGTCTCGAATTATTCGCGCTTGTGTCATAGCCTCTCGAATAATTGCTTCTCTCGCGGTAACTATTCCTGTTCCCACGGTCATAACGTCCTTTACCATAGCTGTTGCGACCTGAACGGTTATAATCTCCCCTGCCGTTTCTTCCGTAGCCCTTTGAGCCGTAATCTCTGCGATTGGAATTCAGCTTGGCATACTTTACAGGGATACCGTCCGCGCCCTCATCAAGTCCCTCAGGTCCGATAACGACATGACGCTTTTCATTTTCGTCAACAGACCAGCTCGTCACACCGTCAATTTTTTGTACAGCGGTATGAATAATACTTCTCTCATACGGACTCATCGGCTCAAGAGCAATATTCTTCTGGAGCTTGACAGCCTTAAAGGCAGTTTTTGATGCGACCTTTTCAAGTGTCTTTTCGCGTTTTTCTCTGAAATTCTTTACATTAAGCGATACCTTAAAATATCCCTCGCACGCGTTGTTAGCTGTAAGACTGACGAGATATTGCAAAGCTGTAAGAGTCTCTCCCCTATGCCCGATCACAACTCCAAGATCATCATCGTTGCCACTGATATTAAGAATCGTGCGTTCATCGCTTACCTCTTCCGTAATTTCAAGCTCTTTGACTCCCATATTTGTCAGAATTTCTGTGAGATAATCAATTGCTACAGACGATGGCGTAACCTTTACAAAAACTCTAACCTTTGCGGGTGAGCCGCCAAAAATACCAAGTATCTTCTGCTGAGGCTGTTCAATAACCTCATAATCTACAGCTTCCTGTTCAACTCCAAGCTGTGAACAACCGTTATCAACAGCCTCTTCAACTGTCGCACCGGTAACAATTACTTCTTTCACTTAATATACGTCCTTTCAATTAAGTAATTAACTATTTTTATTTCTTCTTTCTTCCCTGATAATCAGATGACGACTGCTTTCCCTTGTTGCCACTCTTTTTCTTCTTTGATGAATTACCTTTCTTACCGCTGACCTGTGCACCTGAATCCTGAATCAGCGTCGCGTCATCTGTATTTTCTGAATCATTTATAATTTCTTCGGATTTTCCATCTTTTGGCAAAGCATAAATAGGAGCAAATTTTTTAATATCCTTTTTCGCATACGTGGCTGAAATGACGCTTTCTTCCTGCAATTTGATTTTGGCAAGTCTTTGTGCTTCAGCCTTTGCATTCAAAATCGCGGCATTGTAATACTTATTGACAACCCAGCTCTGAGCCGGAGCAAAAAGGCTGCTGCATGTCCAGTACAATGCCATTGCGGAAGGAACAAGGAGCGACATCCACGCGGACATTACGCCCATGCTTATGCCCATCATATTCGGACTGCAACCATTCATCTGAGCCTGATTTGCGTTTCCGGTAAGTTTATTGGTAAGCATCATGCCGCCTGCGCTCGCTGCAAACACAACGAACGTAAGTATAATTGCGGGATTCCAGAACTTAGCGATCGAAAGAAGATCAATTCCAAGAAAATTGAACTGCTGACTCAAATCGTATATTGGCTTCAGAAGTTCAGCTTCTGTAGAAGTAAATCCGTACTTTGCATAATTGCCTCCGATATTTCTTACCGCTTCAATAACGTTTATCTGTGAATAATAAGAGCTTGTAGCTGAGGTATAAACATCGCTCAGTGATTTGATACGGCTTATTGCGGAAGCTAACTTGTCATCTGTCAGATCAAGGTGAAGCGTGCAGGTCAAAGGCATACAAATAGCTCTGTAAAGACCGTAGAAAATCGGAAGCTGAATGAGCATTGGCAGACAGCCGCCTGCCGGACTCTGTCCCTCTTTCTGATAAAGCTTTTGAGCTTCTTCGTTATATTTAGCCTTATCATTTCCGTATTTTTCCTGCAATTCCTTCATTTTAGGCTGCAAACGCTGCATTCCAGCCATGCTCTTCTGCTGCTTTATAGTCAGCGGAAACATAAGCAATCTGGTAAACAGTGTGAACAAAATGATGGAAACACCGAAATTTCCGGATATGCTGTTAAAGAAATACAGCACATATCCAAAAATCGAGCCGATGAAATTAAACAAAGCATCCATCTTTTGAAAAATTCCTCCATTCGGATAATTAGTCTTCACTGAATAATTCAATGAGATAAAATATTTCAAAGCAGAAAGAAAATATGCTGTAATTTTTTATATTTAATTTTAAATAAAATTCATAGAATAATTTTTTTATTCAAATAAAAGCGGTCATTCATTCTGCTGTATTTTCCCTGTTTTTAACCTTTTTTTCGGGAACGGGATCATATCCGCCGGGATTAAATGGATTACAGCGCAATATCCTCCACATTCCCATAAGCGTTCCCTTTAATACGCCAAAGCGCTCTATCGCCGTGTAAGTATAAGCGGAACATGTGGGATAAAAACGGCATCTCGGCGGCGTCCTTGACGATATATGCTTCTGATACATTCGGATAAGCCAAAGAAATAATCGCTTCAACTGAGAACCCCTGCCTCCCTGAGCTGATTTCTCATTATTACGGCAATTTCAGTGCTTTTTTTATATACTGTCGCGGTACGGGCAACAAACACAATATCCCAATTTCCCCGCGCTTCGGCTGATAACGAACGGAAAGCCTCCCGAATAACCCTTCTGCAACGATTTCTTACGACAGCCTTTCCAATTTTCTTTCCCGATGTGACGCCGATTTTAATTCCTCCGTATTTCTTTTTAAAGCAATAAGTAACAAGATATGGAGAAACAAAACTCTTTCCCCTATTATATGCGCGCCGAAATTCGTAATTTTGTTTGATTATTTTATATTTTGTCATAAATTTATGAATTCCTCTTTTATAAAAACAAAAGCCACTCTAATACAAGTGGCTCCCCACAGAAGAAAAAATAATCATAAGCTTACTCCGTGGCCGCATACTTTTTTCTTCCATGCTCATCAGACTGCACCGCCATATAAACATAACAGATGCAGTCTGACCGGATCAAAAAACGAGCCTTTAACCCAAATCAATAGGTCAACGTTTTTCTTCCCTTGGCTCTGCGTCTGGCGAGTACCTTGCGTCCGTTGCTTGTGGACATTCTCTTGCGGAAACCGTGTTCGACCTTTCTCTGACGCTTTTTGGGCTGATACGTTCTGATCATATGCGTTTACCTCCTTTTTAAGAAAAACATACTAATGTATTATAACTTATTTCAACCCAGAATGTCAATACATTTTTTTGCCGAAATATCCTGTTTTTGCGCGATTATCCCGTTAAATATAATTTGCCATCTTCAACCTGTAGTGTAAAAAGATGTAACCATCTACAAAATATATTATCGCATACGACGTTTTAAACAAAAAATAGGCAATATTTTTTTCATTTTTTTAATTATATCGCTTATTTATGACTGTTTATTTATATAAGTTTTGCACAAAAGTTTAAATTACATTTCTAAAAAATCCTATGTCAAATTCTATTGTCGTATTTAAATTTTAATGCTATAATATACACAGTTAAAAAAATGAAATTTAGGAAAGGAAAAATTTTCTGATTATGGAAATCAAACAGCTCTGGAAAAATGTCTGCGACAAGCTTAAAGAGCAGGTCAATGACATTTTATTTAACGTATGGATAGAACCGCTTGTGCCTTATGATCTTGTAAATGGCAGCGAGATGATAATAATTGCTCCGTCACAGTTTCACAAGGACGTTATTATCGACCAGCACATCGGAACCAAGATTGAAAAAGCAATTTTCAACACAATAGGATTTGAGGTCAAACTCAAAATTCTCGTAAAAGGAGAAGACATTCCCGCGGAACCTGAAGCGCCTCAGGAAGAATTAAACTGGCACGACGCGATTGCTAACTACAGCAGTCAGCCACCCTCAAAGTCTGACGAAAGCAATGCTTCACACGGACAGATGTATTCGTCAACAAGCGACGCATACTATGAGTATACATTCGAGAACTTCATCGTCGGCTCTTCAAACAAATTCGCTCACGCCGCAAGCGTCGCTGTAGCGGATAATCCTGGTGGCGCTTACAATCCTCTATTTATCTGGGGACCTTCCGGCATGGGCAAAACTCATCTTCTCTTTGCAATTCAGAATGCCGTTCAGAAGAAATTTCCCGAAAAAAAAGTAATGTACGTAAAGGGCGACCAGTTCACAAATGAGCTAATCGAAGCTATAGGCAATGGCAAACAGAATGAATTTCACCAGAAATACCGCTTTATTGACGTCCTTATGGTTGACGACGTGCAGTTCATAAGCGGTAAGGTGCAGACTCAGGAGGAATTCTTCCATACATTCAACACGCTTCACCAGGAGCACAAACAGATTATACTGACCAGCGACCGCCCACCAAAGGAGATTCAGACCCTTGAAAGCCGTCTGCGTTCACGCTTTGAAATGGGGCTTCTGGCAGACATCGCGCCCCCTGAATTTGAAACCAGAATAGCGATTATCAAGCGCAAGGCAAAGCAGTGCAATATGGAAATAAGCGATGAAATCGCTGAATTCATCGCCGAACGTCTCAAATCAAATATACGTCAGTTAGAGGGAGTCGTAAAGCGCATTAACGCGACATATCAGCTCGACAAAGAGCTGCCGTCGCTTACAATGGCACAGAACGCGATACGCGACGTGATGAACGACGTACAGCCGACTCCCATCACAATCGAGCGCATTATAGAAGAGGTTGCGCGTACATTTGAAGTAACCGCCGCCGACATCAAATCTCCCAAACGCGCCGCACAGATATCCCAGGCGAGACAGGTTGCAATGTTTGTGGTAAGAGACGTAACAAACCTCTCGTATGAAGAAATAGGCAAGGAATTCGGACGCGACCACTCCACAGCAATCTACGCTGTACAGCAGGTTGAGAGAAATATGAAAAACCGTTCAGATTTCCGCAATATGATAAACGATCTTATCAAAAACATTAAAGTTTCCGCGCAGTAATTCTTAATCCATCAAAAATTATAATATAAACAGCCTCCGGATAACAGATTATCCGGAGGCTGTTTATATGCATTTTTCTGTTAAAAACATGTTTATACAATGTTGAATGCATGTTAAAAAAGGGGAGAGGCGCTTCTGAGTGAAATCGGAAATATCAACCCATTATTTAACAATCAACGTTAAAAGAGGTGGAAGAATGTTGATTGTTGAATTATGTGCAAAAACTTTCCAACAAAATTCAATAGTGATTCAACCCGTTAATAAATCCGGAGAATACGGAAAATTCATGCGTTAACGCCATTTTCAACCAATTCCACCTATACTACTGCTGCTACTGTCCTTATCTTAATATTATTATTATAATTATATTCAAAATATGCTTCCCAAGCCGGACAAAAAAATTCCGCTCTGATTTCCAACATCGCCTGTTGAAAAACTAACGTCCGCTGTCCCGCAAAAAAAATTGATTTTACAATCTTTCTCTTGTAATCAAATCCCTGATATATTATAATTAAAACAATATACCATACAAATCAATTGAAAGTATCGAAAGGAACATTGTTTTTATGAAAATCAAATGCAACCGTGAAATGCTATCCGACGCTATAAATAAAGTATCAAGAGCCGTCGCTCTCCGCTCGACTATTGCCGCGTTGGAGGGAATATATTTCCGCACCGAAGAAAGCTCCCTCTATATCTGCGGCTACAATCTCGAACTCGGCATATCCACCAAAATTCTTGCCAATATCTACGAGGAAGGCAGCGTAGTACTTTCATCAAAGCTATTCTGTGAAATAGTAAGAAAAATGCCGGGCGATGAGCTGGAAATTAACTGCTCGGAAAGCCTTATCACAACAATTCGCTCATCAGAAGCCGAATACTCGATCATAGGCATATCGGCTTCCGATTTTCCGGAGCTTCCTGTTATAGAAAGCGAACGCAGAATTTCTCTTTCGCAGGGAATGCTTAAATCCATGATCTCACAGACAATATTTGCCGTCAGCGACAACGATTCACGTCCGACCTGCACAGGCTCACTTTTTGAAATAAAAGAGGACAGATTCCGCGTAGTTTCAGTTGACGGATTCCGTCTCGCTATGCGTACAGAGCCTATAACAAGCACTTTTGAAACATCTTTTATTGTGCCTAAGAAAACACTCGAGGAAATACTCAAGCTGCTCGATGACGACGACGGAAAACATGCCGAGATATGCTCAACACGCCGTCATATAGAATTCATGATAAATGGCTGCGTTATAATATCACGCCTTATAGAGGGAGATTTTCTCGACTATAACAACGCTATTCCTTCGCAGAACGACAAGGAAGTAAGGGTAAGCACACGCCGCATTATAGAAGCAAGCGAACGAATGGGACTTCTCATAAGCGACGCGATAAAAAGTCCTGTCCGCTGCGTATTCGGAAACGACGAGATCACATTCAACTGCCGCACAGCGGTAGGCTCGGCAACCGACAGACTTTCGGCAAGCGCCCCGAATGAGCCTGTGGAAATCGGATTCAATAACCGTTATCTTACGGACGCCTTCAGAGCCGTTTCAACTGATGAAGTGCGGCTTATCATAGGATCTCCGGTAAATCCCGTCAAAGTGCTGCCGCCGGAGGGCGAGAGCTTCCTGTTTTTGCTGCTGCCTGTAAGACTTCAAAAGAACGACTGATTTTAACTGAAAATTTTCGGAGCTGATTTTTTTGGAAAATTTGGAAAAAGATGTTGAACGCCGCATAATAGAAATTTCTACCGAGTTCATAAAATTGGACAGCCTGCTGAAATTCGCCGGAATAGCAGCCGTTGGGGGAGAGGCAAAATTCATGGTTACCTCAGGCGCCGTTATGGTTAACGGTGAAGTATGCGTCATGCGCGGCAAGAAGATACGCCCAGGGGATATTGTTACAATTCCCTGCGACGGCGTGGAGCTGGAGATAAAGGAAGCAGGCGTATGATCGCTCGAAGAATATTCACGCAGAATTACCGCAACTTGGTTGAAGGAGAAATTGAATTTTCCGACGGCGTAAACGTTATAAGCGGTCAGAACGGGCAGGGCAAGACCAATCTTCTTGAAGCGCTCTGTCTGTTTACAGGCGTGCGTTCATTCAGAGGGGCAAAGAATATTGAGCTGATAGCAAAAGGTGAAAAATATGCCAGAATGGAACTCGGTTTCTTTGCCGAGAAGCGCGAACAGAACGCAAGTCTTGTGATAACAGACAAAAAACAGGCGACTCTCAACGGAGTTAAGCTCGCCGCGGCTACCGGATTTATCGGCAAATTCTGCGCTGTTGTCTTTTCGCCTGACAATATGAGCCTTGTCAAGGGAGGTTCAGGCGAACGGCGCAGATTTATTGACGCGGCGATTTCGCAGCAGTTTCCCACATATCCACGGCTTTTGGTGGAATACAACAGGATTCTCGCGCAGCGCAATGCCTTTCTCAAAAAATCAGCGTCAACAGCCGGTTTTGAGTCGATGCTCGAAATATGGGACGAAAATCTCGCCAAGACCGGTGCGAGAATCTCCTGTAAGCGCGCCGGATATGTTTCACAGCTTGTAGGAAGGACGTCTGAAATATTCGACGGCATTTCATCAGGCAGGGATTTTATCGGACTGCGATATTCCTGCGGTTATCTGAATCCCGATTCGGTTGACGAAACGGCTGCCACGCTTAAACAACAGCTTGAAGCGCACCGTGCGTCTGATCTGGCGCAGGGCTGCACGAATTACGGCGCTCACAGGGACGATCTGATTATTTTGGTAAACGATATGGCTGCGCGTTCCTATGCCTCACAGGGGCAGAAGCGCTCCTGTGTGCTGGCTCTCAAGCTGGCTGAGGCGTCGCTTTTGGAGGAATCCGCGGGGGAGAGACCCATAGCCGTTCTGGACGACGTAATGAGCGAGCTTGACAGCATGCGTCAGGATTATCTTCTTAACCAAATGAATAGCTGGCAGGTTTTTATATCATGCTGCGACCCGCACACTGTCAGGGGATTGGACAAAGGCAGGATAATTAATGTTGAAGCGGGAAAGTTCAGCAGCATTAATAATATAGCGTAGCGCAGCGTATAAACAGCCATGAATGATGGGAAATTTTGCGAGAGAATCGCTTTTTCCGTATTTATTTGCCCGACTCTGTTGCACATTCAGCGCGTTTATGTGTATAACCTCAGAAAGGAGCCTGCCGAATATGTATCTGCATCTTGGAAACAATTATGTCATACCCGAAAGGGAAATAATAGGCATATTTGATATGGATAACACAACAATATCCAAGCATACCCGAAACCTTCTCAGGCTTGCCGAAAAAGGCGGCAAAGTAACCGCTGTCACCGATGATTTGCCTAAGAGCTTTGTGCTTTGCAGGGACGGCAGCGTTTATCTGTGTCAGATTTCGCCCTCAGCGCTTGCAGGACGGGCGGAACAGGGAATAGGAATACAGTAATCAAGCGTCATGTTTTGAGCGTCAGAGCCAAAATATGACGTTTTTTTGTATGAAGTGAAAATATTAAAAAAGTATTTTTTTTTATAATTAATTAGTATTATTATACTAATTATATGCAAAAAAATTTAAAAAATAAATGTGGCATTTTTATTCTCTTTATGATATAATATCTTTATATGAATAAATCGCCGTAAAGCCACGTTTTTACAGTGTTTGAACACGGTAGGCAACAGTAAAGCAGGGAGGACGATACATTGGATAATCTTAAAAACAATGAAATCAGTGAGCTTGATATTGAATCTGTCAGCACAGCGGTTGACGCGGAAGCATACGACGAAAATCAGATACAGGTATTGGAGGGGCTGGAGGCTGTAAGAAAACGCCCGGGTATGTATATCGGTACGACAGGTCCAAAGGGGCTTCACCACCTTGTATACGAGATAGTTGACAATGCAATAGACGAGGCTCTCGCGGGCTACTGTGACCTTATTACAGTCGATATCGAGAAGGACGATATAATTACCGTCACTGACAACGGACGCGGTATACCGGTCGGTATTCAGCAGAAAACGGGACTTCCAGCCGTTGAAGTCGTTTTCACCATACTTCATGCCGGCGGTAAGTTTGGCGGCAGCGGATATAAGGTTTCCGGAGGACTGCACGGAGTCGGCGCTTCTGTCGTCAACGCGCTTTCGGAATGGCTGGAGGTTGAGGTAAGCGACGGCGAGCACGTCTATTATCAGCGCTTTGAACGCGGCAAGAAGACCTGCGATCTTCACATAATCGGAGATACCGATAAAAGAGGCACTAAAGTCCGTTTTAAGGCGGATCCTGAGATGTTCAGGGAAACTACCGTATATGAATTTGAAACGCTTCAGACACGCCTCAGAGAGCAGGCATTCCTCAATGCCGGAATACACATCAGGCTTTCCGACCTCAGAGGAGAAGAGCCGGTTACCGAAAGCTATTGCTATGAGGGCGGAATACGTTCGTTTGTAGAATATATACACAAGAAAAAGGCTGTTGAACTGCTTCACCCCGACGTAATGCACTTTGCGTGCGTTTCAGCCGATGGCAACGCCACTGCCGAGGTCGCTATGCAGTACAACACGGAATATAACGAATTTACACTGTCTTTCGCCAACAATATCCGCACCGTTGACGGCGGCACACATGAGGAGGGCTTCAAAAGGGCGCTCACAAGAGTTATGAACGACTATGCCCGCAGATTCGGAATACTTAAAGACAGCGACCGTAATTTTACCGGCGACGACGTGCGAGAGGGTCTTACCACCGTTATCAGCGTCAAGTTAAAGGAAGCTCAGTTTGAGGGACAGACAAAGGGCAAGCTCGGAAATACCGAGATACGCGGACTGGTGGACGGTCTTATCTCCGAAAAGCTTATGAATTATCTTGAGGAAAATCCCTCTGTGGCAAAAGCCATATTCAACAAGGCTCTCGAAGCCTCACGCGCACGCGACGCTGCACGCAAGGCACGCGACGCGGCGCGACGCAAAACCGCGTTTGACAACGCTTCTCTCCCCGGTAAGCTTGCCGACTGCTCCGACCGCGACGCGACGCACACCGAAATATATATCGTTGAGGGAGATTCCGCAGGCGGTTCCGCAAAGGGCGGCAGAGACAGGCGATTTCAGGCTATACTTCCGCTTTGGGGCAAGATGCTCAACGTCGAGAAGGCTCGTATGGATAAGGTTTACGGTAACGACAAGCTCATGCCTGTAGTTACGGCTCTGGGCTGCGGTATAGGCGATGAATTTGACATTAACAAGCTGCGCTACGGCAAGGTAATTATCATGGCTGATGCCGATGTGGACGGTTCACATATCCGCACGCTTCTGCTGACATTCTTTTTCCGCTTCATGCGTCCTCTCATTGAGAACGGCAATATCTGCATTGCACAGCCTCCTCTCTACCGCATAACCCGCAAAAAGGTTGAAATGGACGCCTATACTGAGGAAGACAAGGACAGAATCGTCCGCGAACTCGGCGGCACTGCGACCGTCAGAAAGGTCAAAGAAGAAGGCGATTCAGATGACGCCTTGCACTATAAAATTACCAAGAAAGACGCGCATCTCTATGCCTACAGCGACGAGGAACGCGACCGCATTCTTTCAGAAATAGGCGGCTCTGAGGACGTTCAGCGTTACAAAGGTCTTGGCGAGATGGACAGCGAACAGCTCTGGGAAACAACCATGAATCCAGCCACACGCATTATGCTTCGCGTGACGCTTGACGACGCAAGAGCTGCTGACGAGACATTCTCAATACTCATGGGAGACAAGGTTGAACCACGCCGTGAATTTATCGAACAGAATGCCAAGTATGTCAAAAACCTTGACGTGTGATTATTTTCTTAATTTCAATTTACGGCATATTTCATCTTTTAACAAACGTTTAAAATCAATTCCACAACCAATTATTCCCAATAATACGATGTTTTCTACTCTTCCGTGTGGAGAATTCCGTAAAATCTGTGGAAAACTCAGTGGAAAAGGTTGATAACTGATTGTAATATTGAAATTATCAGCTGTTTTTATTCCAAATGGTAATTTATAAATGTTTAATTACTAAAAGTTTCAAGAGTTTTAACCGAGTTTTCCACAATCATATGTTGAATTAAAGTGGATTCGCGGGGAAAATCCATAAGCTATTAAAAATCCGGTGGAAATATGTGGTAATTCAGCCGGATTATTACAGTCAGTAGCATGTATAATTCAATATGTTTTCAACATGAGGTTGACGATTCAATGAAAACTCAAAATGTACCCGAACCTTTATATTCAATCAAATACCAACTTACCGAACAAGACGCGAGACTTGCGCTGGATTGCTTTATTGACGATATGTTCGATAAGATTTACAACAAAAGAAAGTTCAGCAGGATAATTACCCGAATCGCGATGATGATTATTATTGCTGCGTTGATTGGAATTGTCATGCTTGACGGTTTTGCCAAACATTACTGGCTGATGATTTTTGCTATTCTGCTGACGGCGGTGATTTTTGGATGGAAGCCTGTCAATAAGCGATTACTGAAATTCGCCAACGAAGGTTCCATCAAAGCAAGGAGAGAAGCGGGGGAATTCAATTCTCCTGTGGAAGCTTTGTTTTATGATGATAAGTTTACTGTAACCGACAGCAGCGGAAACGGAGTAATTCCGTGGGAAGAATTGACGTCCGCTCTTGAAACTTCCGACGGATTGTTTCTGATTCATCGGAAATATGTCTATTTCTTCATTCCGGCGCGTTTTTTTGATAAGATTTCAGCTGATGAAATGCTTTCATTTATTCAGCAAAAACTGGGCGACAAATTCACTGTAAAATCACAGATGATTCCTCCGGTATACGCGGAGGAAACCGGAGTGGTCCGGCAGACAACTTTCAACGAGGAATCACCGCAATTCAGCTTTGACTTTGAAATGACCGGCAAAGATATTACGAGAGTCGCCGGCTATACCGGAAAGATAATTTTTTCCGTCATCGGCGCGCTTTTCACCCTGCTGTGCGTCCTGTTTGCCGTCAACGCGGCAATAGATGGCAATTACCGACGTGCGGGATATGCCGCGTTTGCGTATGTCGTTGTTATAGCTGCCGGCGCATTCGGATTGATGAAAGCGCTCAGGGAGAGAGGAGAAATATCCGAAAATGTCACCCTGAATTGGTATGACGATCACGTTACCGCCATTACGCACAAGGAAGAGGAGACAGTGAACCGCGAGTCATACGGCAATCTAAAGAAAATCCGCAGACATAAGGGACTGACAGCGGTATTCTTCAAGGACAATAAATTTCTATATGTGCCGCAAAAGTCAGCACAAAATGACGCAGAGTTTACCGAATGGGAAAATTTTTTGATAGAAAAGCTTAAAAAATATTCCAAATTGTAATATTCACTAACGATATTAAGGAGACAATAGCCAATGGAATACGAGGGTCACGAGAACCAAAAAATAATAGAGGTTGACATTAATCACGAGATGAAGGATTCCTTTCTCGCTTATTCGATGTCGGTCATAGTACAGAGAGCGCTGCCCGACGTTCGCGACGGTCTCAAGCCGGTGCACAGGCGCATTCTCTACACAATGTATGAGGATGGTCTTTATCCAGAACGCGCCTATAAGAAGTGCGCTACTACCGTCGGCGCAGTACTTGGTCGTTACCACCCTCACGGTGACGCTTCCGTATATGACGCTCTTGTTCGTCTTGCGCAGGATTTTTCTATGAGATATATGCTTGTTGACGGTCACGGAAACTTCGGCTCCGTTGACGGAGATCCGCCTGCCGCATATCGTTATACCGAGGCGAAAATGAGCAAAATCTCGATGGAAATGCTCACGGATATTGACAAGGAAACCGTCGATTTTACCAACAATTTCGATGATTCACACCAAGAGCCAACGGTTCTTCCGTCGCGTTATCCGAACCTTTTGGTAAACGGTTCTACAGGTATCGCGGTAGGTATGGCGACGAACATTGCTCCGCACAATTTAAGGGAGACTATAGACGCGGTTTGTCTGCTGCTGAAAAATCCCGACGCGACGCTTGATGAGCTTATGGAATGCATAAAGGGACCCGACTTCCCGACTGGCGGAATAATCATGGGGCGTTCAGGAATCCGCGCCGCATACGCCACAGGTCGCGGCAAAATAACAGTCCGCGCTAAGGCTGAAATTGTGGAGCGCCCAAACGGACGTTATCAGATAGTTGTAACTGAATTGCCTTATCAGGTGAATAAAGCTCGTCTTATCGAAAGCATAAGCGATCTGGTAAAGGAAAAGAAACTGGAAGGCATAAGCAATTGCGACGATCATTCCGACCGCGAGGGCATGCGTATAACGATTGACGTCAAACGCGACGCTTCGCCTAATGTGGTGCTTAATAATCTTTTTAAGAATACACAGATGCAGATAACGTTCGGCGCGATTCACCTTGCTATTGTGGACGGAGTTCCGAGGACTCTTACACTTAAACAAATGCTTGAATACTACATCAAGCACCAGCTTGAAGTCATTCTGCGCCGTACAATTTACGATCTCAAAAAGGCAAAGGAACGCGCCCATATTCTCGAAGCGCTAAAGGTCGCTCTTGACTTCATAGATGAAGTAATAGCCATTCTGCGTTCGTCAAAGAACATTCCTGAAGGCAAGCAGAGACTTATGGACCGGTTCGGATTTGACGAGGTTCAGGCTCAGGCAATCGTTCAGATGCGTCTTGCTCAACTCACCGGTATGGAAAAGGAAAAGCTCGAAGCCGAGCTTAAAGCGCTTCTGGAAAAAATAGACGACTGCAACGACATCATTGCCCGCGAGGAACGCCGCCGCGATATCATTATCGAGGAATCGCAGGAAATATCCCGCAAGTTCGGAGATGAACGCAGAACCGCAATTGAAACCATTTCCGGCGAAATGGATATAGAAGACCTTATTAAGGAAGAGGACTGCGTTATAACCTTTACCGCGTTCGGATATGTCAAGCGCCAGAAGCTCGACACATACCAGCTTCAGCACAGAGGCGGCAGGGGAGTCAGCGGTATGGCGCGGCGCGAGGAAGACGTGCCCACTGAAATGTTCATCACCTCAACGCACGATTACGTTATGTTCTTCTCTGACCGCGGAAGAGTTTACAGGCTTAAAGGCTATGAAATTCCCGAAGGCTCACGTTCGTCAAAGGGGATAAATATAGTTAATCTGCTTCCGCTTGAGGGTGACGAGAAAATCACCGAAATGATCCGCGTTCTCAAGAATTATGAGCATGAGATGTATCTTGTTATGGTAACAAGGAATGGTCTTATCAAGAGGACTGCGCTGAGTGAATTCGGCAATATCCGCAAGAAAGGGCTTATTGCGCTGAGTCTGCGGGACGATGATTCTCTTGTATGGACGAGGCTTACCAACGGCAGCAACGAGCTGCTTGTCGCCACAAAGGGAGGATATTCCATACGCTTCAATGAGAATGACGTTCGCGCAATGGGACGCGGCGCTGCGGGCGTACACGCGATCAGACTGCGTGACGGCGATGAGGTAATAGGAATGTCAACCCTGCGCGAAGGCGGAAGAGTGCTGACCGTCAGCGAAACCGGCTATGGCAGACTCACACCTATTTCCGACTACCGTCTGCAGAGCCGCGGCGGTATGGGAATAAAGAATTATCGTGTTGAAAACGGAAATGTAGCTGCTATCAGGGTAGTTGATAATGACGACGATGTTATTATTATCAATAATTCCGGCGTTATAATAAGAATTGCCGTCAGTGAAATCAGGGAATGCGCCAGACCAAGCAAGGGCGTGCGCGTCATGAAGATAGAGGACGGCGGCAAGGTAGTCGCTCTTGCTCGCGTTAAGCACGAGGAAGGTGAACAGACCGACGCGGTAGACAATACCGTTGAGGATGAACCGTCCGAAATTGATTCTGAAAATCCAGATGAAGAAAATATAGAAATTAATTCTGATATTAATGAATGATAATAAATAAAAATCGGTATGAAGTTTTTTTGAGCTTCATACCGATTTTTAATAGATATATCAAAGATAGCTAATTATTGTATTTTACAGGAATCTGTACGCCGGTTGAAACAAGGGCTTCCTTGAAAATCACAAAGAAATCGTGAATGTCATTTTCATCAATCGCGCCCAGCGAACACAATCTGAAAGTATTTGCGGTGCTAATTTTTCCGGGATAAATTGTAAATCCGCGTTCATAGCAGTAATCGTGTACCTTTTCAAAGCTCCAGTTTGGATCATCGGGATAAAACGCTGAGGAAATAAGCCCCGCTCTCCATTCTGGCTTGATCACCTGACGGAAGCCAAGCTCTTCGAGACCAGCGTTGATAGCATTGAAAACTCTTGTGTGACGTGCCCACTTTGCTTCCTCGCCCTCCTGCCAGTATTCTTTTATCGCCTGTATGGTGGCGTAAATGGTCTGAACGGGAGGAGTGAAATGCATTTCACCGGTCTTTTTGAAATATTCATATTGCAGATAAAGATTGCAGTAATAGGAACGCTTTGGATAATCCTTGCTCGCTTCAATGATAGCTTTGTTTCCGACAATGAAGCTTAGTCCGGTAAATGACATAAGACCCTTTTGAGCCGAAGCCATACAGAAGTCAATATTGTCCTTTTCTATATCAATGGGACGCATTGCGTAGGTGCTTGTGGTATCGACGGTGAAAGTCGCCCCGTATCTATGTACAAGCGCGCCGATTTCCCTGACAGGATTCAGAATGCCAGTTCCGGTTTCGTTATGGGTGGTGTGAACAAGTGCAATATCAGGATTGGCTTGCAGGGTTTCCTCGATTGCTTTCAGATCAGGAAGTTGATCCACCGGAAATCGTAAGTCAATATGAGGCAATCCGTAATACTGACATATTTCAACAGCTCGTGTGGAATATGCTCCGTTGTTGATTATTAATACCTTTTTGTTTTCAGGAAGCAGGCTGTTAATAACAACGTCAATATTCAATGTACCTGATCCGCAGAAAAGCACGCTGGTATATTTTTCTGGATCACCATGTACTATTTTTACAAGCTCCTTTTGAAGATGGCGCATGAGTTCTCCGAATTCCTTTTCACGGGGACAAATATCAGGAACTACCTGGGCAAATTTAACAGTATCGGTTGTTGTAGAGGGACCTGGATTCAAAAGAACATTTCTCTTTATTTCTTTCATTTTGTATACTTCCTTTTAAAAAAATAATTTACTAAACGTCGTAAATTTTATCTATCTCTTTTAATTCGTTGAATGTATCTATTTCCACTATATCATCTTCTGAACATTCAAGAATTTCGACAGCATAATGCTGTTTGCGGTAAATCAATGGAACCTGTTCCCAATAACGTTCCTTACCTCCGGGCGAAGCGTAAACATCGGCTATATCCTGTGAAAGTCTGTGACCGTCAACTGAATTCCAATATGAAATACCTACCATCTGCCAGATATCGTCGCCTTCACCACCAACTTTCTCATCAATAATTATACCGTCTTTAACCTGAAAACACCAGTCGTCTGAGCGCTTCTTTTTTATTGCGAGAAAATCAGACGTGTAATGATATTTTTTTATAATTTTAGGATTATAAAGCAAAAGATCTGCCTCAAAGACATATGCATTTGAGAGCATATACCGTGCGACTAATGATGAACTGATATTATTTGCGATGTTATAAGCAGGATTCTCTAAAAATTTTATCATTGGATATTTATACAATAGCTGATCAAAAAGCTCAGAGAGATATCCTCGTACTATATATATATCGTTGATTCCAATTTCAAGACATGAATCTATAAGACGATCTATTATTCTCACACCATGGACTCTTACCAAAGGTTTTGGGGTGTTAAATGTAATTGGAACAAGACGTGAACCAAATCCTGCCGCGATAAATACAGCCCTTTTAACACGGTAAGGTTCCAAGGCATTGATGCCGTCATTTGTAATAGTTCCGTCAGCCACAAAACCCAGTTCACTTAGTTCCTTGATTGTTTTATTTACAGTTCCAAGACTCATACCAGTTTCATTTTCAAGATCACGCTGCGAAAATGAATTATTGGATGTTGCCATTGTTTCAAGAATATTAAATTGTTTTCTTGATAAATTCATGATTACACCTCTTTTTTGTTTTTGTTCACTAATAAACGTTCAAATAAATAAGTAAAAAAATAATATCTGAACATAATAATAAACACATTATATCATAATTATCAAATAAGTCAAGATAAATAATTAAAAAAAGCGTACATTCATAAAAAAAATAAAACTGAACGTACGCTTTTTTTGTATTAAATTATTATTACTGTCATATCAAAAAATTACAGCTTTGCGCCGCACTCTCCGCAGAATTTCATGTCGGGAGAGTTTTCATAGCCGCACTTTGGACACCTGCCGGTTTTCTGCTGCATCGGAGCGCCGCATTCTCCGCAGAATTTGAGTCCCGCTGCTACCTTTGCGCCGCAGCTTGGGCATTTGGTGACATTCAACGGAGCGCCGCAGTTGTTGCAGAATTTACCGTTTCCTGCGGGTTTGCCGCATTCAGGACATACTGTGGTACGTGTTTCAAGCTTGCCCTTCCAGACCTGCGCTGTTTCAGCGGCTTCGTCAATATTCCTCCGCATTGCCTGATTACGTGCCTGCGCCACATAGCTTGCCTCTCTGGGAGCGCAATCGGTGCAAAGTCCTTCGTCTTCGTTCCAGCAGTCGGAACATACCCACTTGTTGCAGGCAGGACATTTCCTGAATTGCGGGCGCACTTCTTCCTGAGCGGCGTCAAAAGCTGCCTCATATTCCTTTCTCCATTGAGGAGACTGTCCGTCAAATCTGCTGCTTACAGCGTCGCTGCCGCGTTCAAGAGCATATCCGATTTCACCGGCAGCTCCGCCGAGCATTCCGCCGAGCGCTGAGGCGATTCTTCCAAATCCGGTTGCACTGCGCTGTTTTTTCTAGGTAGTGGAAGGAATAAATGTGCTTTGAACTCCATTTCCGCAGCAGTCACAATAAAATTCAAACTGAAATCCAGCGTCTGTGGAAAGATCATTATAATTTCTGGTGAATGAATGCAACATGATAAAATTACCTCCTACTATATTTTTTTCCAAATTGCAATAGCAACGTGCAACTATTCACAGAGAATTAACAATCTAACGATATAGGTAGTGGCTGAAGGAGAGTAGATGGCAGCAAATCTTTGGAGAGAGGGCGTAGCCCGAACGGAAAAGATTTGCTGCGGCGC
>JAEEGL014073195.1_pt1 | contig 35578 bp, 29 predicted proteins | sample 9134231 | NCBI WGS metagenome assembly JAEEGL01 (sample SAMN16246548, study PRJNA631951) | gut metagenome | biome: gut microbiome; feature: rumen; material: fiber-attached | host: Bos | place: Iran: Karaj | collected 2018-10
CGTTCCCGGTCTGCTACCGCCAGATTCTGCCCAAGAAGATCGAAAACCTGCTTTGCGCAGGCCGCTGCCTCGGCAAGGGCGACACCATAGACACGTTCAGGCTCATCTGCCCCTGCTTCGTGACCGGCCAGGCGGCTGGCGTCGCCGCTGCCCTTGCCGCGCAAAAGGGCGTTTCGCCTCGCGGGCTCGCGTATTCCGACCTCCGGCGCGAACTGAATCGCCAGAACGTGTTCCTGGGCTGAAGCCCTGCACGGCGGGAGTGAACCTTTTCTCCCGCCGTGCCGTTGAACAGGGCATGAATGCGAAATGCTTTGTTGTTGCAGGCGCGGCAGTCTCCTTGTCCGCGCTCCATGCCGTTGCCTCCCCGACCAACGACACCGAGATAGCCGACATAGGCACCGTCACCGTCGAGGCGAGCGCCCTCTCGAAATACCGGCCCGAGACGGTCCAGGGCGCGACATTCACCGACCTTCCGCCCGAGAAGTCGCCTACGACGGTCGACACTCTCACCGAAGACTTCATCCGCGAGCACAATCCGACCGACCTCCACGACCTTCTCAGGTACGTGCCTGGCGTGGAGACCGGCGGCAAGTCGCTTCTCGTCCGTCAGCCCGGCACGTTCCAGCTGCGCGGCATGGGCGGCTCGGAGCCCGCCTTTGACGGAATAGTTCCGATAGGCCTCGGAGCCGGGCTCTTCATGGACCCGTTTCTCATGGAGCGCGTCGAGATCGTCAAGGGCCCGATCGCGTCGCTTTCGGGCGGCGCCGGCGCTCAGCAGAACAACAACGGCGCCGGCGGGTCCGTCAACATGTACCTCAAGGGCGCTCACTTCCGCGGCGACGAGGTCTCGTTCCAGGAGAACACTTCCGTCGGTCGTCGCACCTGGCGCCAGCGCGGCATGGTGGACGCGAACGAAGTCTACGGCGACGACAGCTTCGCGCTGCGGCTCATAGGCGCGTTCGACGTCTACTCGCCGACGTACTGCAGCGAGGGCGCGCAGAAGGGCGCCGACCCGAGGCTCTCCTTCTCGTTCGCCCCGTCCTTCGCATGGCGTCCGGCCGAGAACGTGACCGTCGGCATGAAGACGATGTTCCAGAAGACCGACCAGCCGAGCTACATAGGCGTGCCGGTCTGGAGAGGGCGTCCCGGCGGCGGATACGGGTGGTATGAGTCTTCGTGCCGCGAGGGCGACCGCTCGAAGTACGAGTCGATGATGTTCAACCCCTACGTCGACTGGCAGGTGACGGACGACTGGCTCCTGAAGTTCGGCGGCGCGTTCATGTTCTCCGAATGGGAGCAGACGACGCGCGAACCCTACATGAGCAATCAGGAGCTCGACATCTACTATCTCACCGGCCAGTGGCTGTCGGACCAGAAGTACATGACCTCCGGCTTCTCCAGTTCCGAGCGCATAAGCCGCAACTACAACCTTTACGCCCGTTCCGTCTGGACGAAGGATGAGCTGCCTGGTGGCTTCAGGAACTGCCTCGTCTTCCAGCCCGACTTCTACTACCGCGAGTCCACGACCGGGTTCGGCGCTCCGGTGTCGCGCTATGGCGCGACCATCCAGGACACGGTCGGATGGGGCTGGGTGTCGCTTGTCGGCGGCCTGCGCTTCGACTACTTCCGCGAGAACGAGCAGACGACGAAGTCGACCGTGACCAAGACCGTCGGCAGGGGGCGCGACGCGGCCAGATACACCACTACCGTCTACAGCCACTTCAGCCACTGCGACGAGACCGCCTTCTCGCCGCGCGCAGGAATCACCGTCCAGCCGCTCGACTGGCTCGTCCTTTTCGGCAACCTTTCGCAGACGCGCACCCCGACGCTCGGCTATCGCGACGCGGACGGAAGCCGCCCGACCGATCCGTGGACTGCGACTCAGTGGGAGGGCGGCGTAAGGGTGCGGCCAGTGGACAGGCTCTGGCTTTCGGCATCCTACTACCGCATCGACCAGGAGAACACGCCCGTAGCGGAGACGAGGGACGGCGACACATACTACTATTTCGAGGGCGAGAGCAAGTCGCAGGGAGCGGAGCTGTCCCTCACAGGCGACCTGACCGAGAACTGGACCGTCATGGCGATGTACGCCTACAACCGCTACGAGAACTGCACGCCCGGCGCTTCGGCCCGCGTCTTCCGCCGCAACCCAAACCACACGTTTTCGCTGTCCACGTCGTACCGCTTCGACTGCTGCGACGCCTTGCGCGACATTGTCGTCGGCGGCGGCTACCGCTTCCGCTCCAAGAGCTTCGCGACGTGGCGCGGCGCGTACGTGGACGACAGCCTCTACTTCGACCACAGCCACGTGTTCGACGTGAACGTGGCTATGCCGCTTTCCAAGTTCGGCGGTCCTGAGAGCTGGACGCTCACGCTCGGCGTGAGGAACCTCTTCGGAGAGAAGTACTTCGAGTCGGCGCGCCATTTCCACGAGTGTCTCGTAGGAGAGCCGCGCACGTTCGAGATCGGCGTGAGGGCGAGATTCTGAGGAAGGGAGAAGAAGGACTGCATGGGAGAGAACGTCAAGGCGCTTGCGGCGGAAGGTGTCTGCCGCGGCTATGGCAAGGGCGGGACGAGGCGCGAGGTTCTGCGCGACTTCGGGCTGACGATGGAGCGCGGCGAGTTTGTCGCGCTGATGGGGCCGAGCGGCAGCGGCAAGTCCACTTTCCTGCATCTTGCCGCCGGACTCATAGCGTCGGAGGCAGGCCGGATATCGGTTGGAGGAGTGGATGTCACGGCGATGGGCGACTCGGCCGCCGCAAAGTTCCGCCGCCGTCACGTAGGCGTCGTCTTCCAGTCCTTCAACCTGCTCGAAACCGCCACAGTCGCCGAGAACATAGTCTTGCCGTCAAGGCTCGACCACGTTCGTCCCGACGAAGCGCGCCTCGCGGAGCTGGTCGGGAAGCTCGGCCTTGCCGGAATGGAGCGTCGTCTGCCTGCGGAGCTTTCGGGCGGCGAACGCCAGCGAGTCGCGATCGCACGGGCCCTCTTCGCAAGGCCCGACGTCATTCTTGCTGACGAGCCGACCGGCAACCTCGACGCCAGGTCGTCGCACTTGATATGCGAACTGCTGTCCGGGCTGAACGGTTCCGAGACGAGCGCCATCCTTCTCGTCACCCACGACCCTGTCGTCGCCGCGTCGGCTTCGCGCGTCTGCTTTCTCAATGAAGGGCGGATAGCGGAGTCGTTCCCGTCCGACCACGACCCGGCCGAGATATCGCGGCGCTATCTGGAGACCTACAAGTGATCGTCGGTCTGGTTCTGAAAGGCCTCAGGCGCGGCAAGGCCCGTTTCGCCTGCGCTGCGTCCGGTGTGGCCGCGGCGTCCGGCGCCGTGGTGTTCATGTTCTCGCTTGCCGCGACCAACGCGGCGCAGGCTCCCGCCCTTGCCGCTCGCGCCTCCGCGCCATGGGCAATGTGGAAGGTCGACGGGAAGTTCGGACGCGGCAGGGGCGCGCCTCTGCAGTCTGCGCCGTCCGAGTCGAAGGACGAGCGCGGCGGATTGCGCGGCGAACGTCCGCGCGGGCCGCGCCCAGACCTGAAGATGCCTCTTGTCGGCATGACGATAGACTACCGTCCGGGCGGCCGCGTGCTGCAGGGTCCGCCGATGATGGCCGTCATCGCCGAGGCGCCGGGCGAGAATCCGTACGGCTCCACGAAGCTCTCGGAAGGCCGATGGGTGGACTCTGCGTCATCCGAGCCGGAGGTCGTCTGCACCCGCAACACCCTGCGCCGCTTCGGGCGCGGCGAATGCACCCCGCTTGGCTCCACCGTCAAGTTCGTCGGACGCAAGGGCACCATGTCTGCGAAGCTCGTCGGCTACCTGGACGAAGTGAAGCTGCCGCGAGGCTTCCCGGACACGTTTGCCAACGGAGCGGCGTTCGGACGCCTTTCGGACGAGACCCACGGCTCCATATCTCTCTGGAAGTCGCCTGCGGACGTTCCGGATGCGCGCACTCCGCAGTCCGAGAGCGTAGTCGCGACGTTCAAGGGCGACGACCAGCGGAAGATGGACTACGCGCGGCCCCTCATGCTTGTGGCGTCGGTCCTCACCGCTCTTGCGCTTCTCGTCAACTCGCTTCTTCTATCGGTGGAGGCCAACAGACCGACTCTTGCGGTCCTGCGCACCGTCGGCATGACGCGTCTCGGCGTCGTTGGCTTTGTGGCCGTCGAGTCGCTGCTCTCGGCGCTTGCGGGGCTTGCCGCCGGCGTGGCCGGGTCGGCGTTCGCGCTTAAGGCATACGTGGCCGCAGATGCCGCCGCCTTCCCGACTGGCGCGGCGTTCGATGCGCGGATGGCCGCGACGGCCAGCGCCGTCGCGCTCGCAGTCGCCTTCGCGGCGGTTCTCTTCGCCCTGAGAAGCGCACTCTCGGTAAGGCCCATGGACTCTGCGGCGACGACTCCGCGTCCGCGTCGCCGCGGCATGGCCGTCGCGTTCGCCTTCGGGTTCGGGTCGTTTGTCGCGGTCGAGGTGTGGGGCGCGAGCCTGATGCGCGGCTTCGTGCCTTCGCCGGAATGGCCTGACGCGATAGTCTCGCTGCTGCCGTCGGGCGTGAGCTCGTTCGACATCGAGAAGCTTCGCGGACTTAAAGGCGTCCGGAGGATAAGCGAGCTTTATCCGCTGCAGCTGGGCTTCCCGGGCGAGGAGCGCGGCAATGCGCTGTTCCTTGCGGCGGAATGGATGCCCGACTTCAAGTTCGTCGAAGGCGGCCACGACGAGTGCGAGAAGGCGGTGCTGGGCGGCGACTCGTGCGTCATCTCGCTCATGATGTCAAACGCACGCAACCTTCATGTCGGCGACAGCCTGTCCGTCATGGTCGGCGGCGGCAGAGGCGGCAATGGGACCGAGACCAGCATTCCGATTGCCGGCGTAGTGGACGTCAACTGGCACATGGTGACGAGCAGAGGGCTTGTGCGCGGGCTGAACGGCGCGCCGCCGATGACGGATGGACCGGTGTTCGTTTCGTTCGACACGATCGAATCGCTCGATGCAAGGCCCGCTCCGATGGTTCGCATGACACATCTCTGGGTCGAGTACGATCCGGCGTTCCTTGCCGAGCACGGCGTGTTCAAGTCGGGGCGCATTGTCGAGAGCGAGATCGCGGAGGCGCTCGGGAATCCCGTCGGATTCACCGCGAGGCTCCATGCGCGCGACGAGATAGCGGACGGAACGCTTGCGCACGGCTCGGACGTGATTGGACAGGCGGCGCGCGTGCCTTTTGTGTTCCTTGCGATACTTGCAATAGGATTCGTCGCAATGCTTGTCGCCGAGGCGGACGCAAGGCGGCGGGAGTTTGCGGTGTTGCGCGCAGTCGGCGCGACGCGGGCCCAGCTTGCCGGAAGGCTAGCCGCAAGCGCGCTGAAGACGGCGCTTGCCGGCATCGTCGTCGGCCTGCCTGTCGGCGCGGTCGTCGGCTGGCGCTTCGCCATCGGCACGGCGTCGTTCTGGAGGGGCATGCCGCACTACTTTGTGGTGCCGTGGACGCTGGTAGCCGAAGGAGCGTGCTTTGCCGTCGTCTTTGCCCTTGCCTTTGCGGTCCCGACGGCGCTCTCGCTGGTTCGCCGCCCCAGATGGTAGACACGGGTCACGCATGACCGCCGCGCTTGCGCGCGACCACGAACCGTTCCAGCCGGCTGTCAGAGGTAATCCGCAACAAGCCGCGTTCGCGTTGTGCCGTGGCTGCGCGGGAGCGTAGGCCTCTTTGCCTTTGTGTGCCCCGCCCATCCCGTCCCCGAAGTCCCCAAGGTCCCCAACGGCCCATAAACTGGCTGGCGCAAAGGCAAAGCCGCAGAGTTTTCCGACAGAAATTAAGGGATTTAAGGGGTTTTGAGGGGTTTTAGGGATGAACATAAGAGACTTGTCCCCATCGGCTTACTTGTTCTTTCCTTCCCTGTTTTGCTCCGGTTGAATTTCCAACGTTGGAAACGGAAATTTCCAACGTTGGAAACGGAAATTTCCAACGTTGGAAACGGAAATTTCATACGTAGGTTTTCGATTTTCCCTACCTAGGTTTTCGCTCCATGAGCGCGAGCGCGAGTGAAACGGGGAAGACCGCCACGAAAAGTGCTGGAAATGGTATGATACATGGCATGAAACAGGGCCTCAAGACCGCTGCGTCGATCGCGCTCGCCACAACGTGCGCCGCCGCGCCATTGCATTCTGAGGCCGGGGAGCGCCCGAACGATGTCCCCGCCATCGTTCAGCCAACCCAACCGTCATTCGACGTCAAAGCGCCGCGAATTGGGGATGTATATGAAGTCGAGGGAAGGGATCGTGGAGGAGGAATGGGATAGCTTGCATATCAAGATTGGCGGCGAGATCATCCCCGGACTTCTCGACTCAATCCGCAAGGCGACATCGGAACGCCGCGAATACGACAAAGGCAAGCCGCAGAAATCGCGGGGATGATAGTCTGAAAGAAACGAAAGAAGCAAGGAACAGACGGGGGCTGGACCCGCATGTTTAACTGAAGAAAGACGAAGGTGCATTGATGTTGTCAGCAGAGGCAAAGAGTTCAGTCGACAGAATCTGGAACACGTTCTGGGCGAACGGTATGACGAATCCGCTCACGGTCGTGGAGCAGATCACGTTCCTCATTTTCATGAAGCTCCTCGACGACAACCAGATCATGCAGGAGCGCAACGCCAATCTTCTCGGCACGACGCTGAAGGACCCCGTCTTCAAGAAGGGCGTCTGCGTCGTCCAGGAGGACCCGCGCATCGAAGCGCCGTATGCCGATCTCAGGTGGCAGAACTTCCGCCACAAGGAACCCGAGGAGATGTTCCGCACCGTGCGCGACCTCGTCTTCCCGTTCGTGAAATCGCTTGGCTCGGGACGCGATAGCGCGTTCAGCCGCTACATGGCGGATGCGCAGTTTGAGATATCCAAGCCGAAGGTTCTTGCCGTAGCCGTGGATGAAATCGAGGCGATGGGGCTCAGCGGCAAGGACATGATGGGCGACATCTACGAAGAGCTTCTTGACCGCATCAAGACTTCTGGCGAGAACGGACAGTTCCGCTCGCCGGGGCACATCATCGCGATGATGGTCGAACTTGTGGAGCCGAATCTCGACGACCGCATCATCGACCCCGCGATGGGAACGGCCGGGTTCCTCGCGGCTTCGGCGCGCTATGTCTCAACGCACTATGCGAAGGAGCTCAAGAACGTCAAACGACAGGAACACTACAAGACCGCGATGTTCACCAGCTTCGACATCGACGTCAAGATGCTGCGCATCGGCGCGATGAACATGATGCTGCACGGAGTCGAAGCGCCTGACATCCGGCTCAACAACTCCATCGAGCCGGATGCCGTCAAGCGCGCCGACTACACGCTTTGCCTGGCGAATCCGCCGTTTGCCGGGAACATGACGGAAATCGCCATAGCGCCCGACCTGCTTGCCGTCGCAAACACAAAGAAGACGGAGCTTCTGTTCGTCTCGCTTTTCACTAAGCTTCTGAAGATAGGCGGACGGTGCGCGTCCATCGTTCCGCAGGGCGTGCTGTTCGGCTCGTCGAAGGCGCATGTCGGCGTGAGGAAGGAGCTTGTCGAAAAGCAGAAGCTCGTCGCCGTCGTCTCGATGCCGTCGGGCGTCTTCAAGCCGTATTCCGGCGTTGCGACCGCGGTGCTCGTCTTCACGAAGACCGACCACGGCGGAACGGACAATGTCTGGTTCTACAACATGGAGGCGGACGGCTTCTCGCTCGACGACAAGCGCGAGGTCGTGAAGGAGAACGACATTCCCGATGTCGTGGCACAATTCAAGTCGCGTGATCCCAAGAAACAGAACGACCGCAAGGGCAAGTGCTTCTTCGTGCCGAAGGACGAAATTGCCGCGAACAACTACGACCTCTCGTTCAACAAGTATCGCGAGGTCGAGTATGTTGCCGAAGAGTTCCCGCCGACAGAAGAGATTGTTGGCGAAATCGAATCGCTGGCAAAGGACTTTGCTTCTGGTCTCAAGGAGCTGAAAGGAATGCTCTAATGGCCGGTGCTAAACAAAAGCGGATTGTTCGTTTCGCCGATTTCTTTTTCGACGATACCAAAAGTGGTTTAAAAATCCCCCAGGGTGAGTATGCTTCGGGCGGGAAACATGTAATTATTGACCAAGGCGATAATGAGATAGCTGGTTTCTCGGACAGGGATGATGGGTTGTACAAATCTGTTCCTGTGGTCGTGTTTGGCGACCATACACGTATTGTTAAGTATGTTGACCGTCCATTCTTTGTTGGCGCAGATGGTGTCAAAATTCTAAAACCTAAAGATAGAGTAAATCCGTTGTATGCGTTTTATGCTTTGAAGGCGGCGCATATTGAATCGCTGGGGTATAGTCGTCATTTCAAATTGATTCAAGTTGTTTGAGCAGTTTCGCCGCGATTGTGGTATCATACATGGTGTTGCCTCTCCTTGTTCGGGTTTAGCACTTCGCATTATAGCGAAGATCGGGCAGGAGGGCAACGCTCAAGCGCCAAAATGCGCGAATTCCGCGAGGGGGCTCGCCGAGGCTCGGCAGCCCGGGCGAAAATTGGGGAACCTCCACTTTGAAACCCTGTTGCATGGCAGTGATAGGTTTTGTATAATATCGCGCAAAGAAGGAATTATGGCATGAAAAGTCAGAATCCCTCTATCCTTTTTGGGCATAAGCGCATCCTACTTGAAAAGTGGAAGTTTGGGAGGACATCGCTGCCAATGCCGAGGCTGGGGCAAGGCGGCTTGTCGCCGAGTATGGCGACAGGCTGTTTAGTGCCGCCGTTCGCATTTGCGGCAATGAAAGCGATGCGGAGGATCTCGTGTTCCGCACGCTCTCCCATGCCATCGTCAAAATAAGGCAATACGGCAACCGCTGTTCGTTCTTCTCGTGGCTGTACAGCATCCTTGCGAACTTCCATCGGATGGACATGCGCAAGAAGGGTGCTGCCGCCATCGTCCTCTGCGATGAACTTCCCGAAATAGAGGATTTTGCGCCAAATCCGGCGGATCGGCTCGATTTCCAGACGGAAGCGGATGTCGTCCGAGAAGCGACCGCGCAGCTGCCGGAGCCGCTTCGTGAAATCATAGTGCTTCGCTACTTCGAGGACTTGAGCCTGCGCGAGATTTCCGCGTTGCTGAAGCTTCCGCTCACCACGGTCAAGTTCCGTCTGCATTTCGCCAAGAGGAAACTTCGTGCGAAACTAAGACTATCCTTTCGCGGAGAAACCGCATCTTACGGAGCAGAGGCAGCACAATGAACTGCAAAGAGGCCATAGAACTTGCCGAGGAGGCGATGGACAGGGATTTGCCGCGCGCCGTCAAGCGCCGGTTGGATCTGCACCTGTCGCACTGCGAATCATGCCGTCGGCTTTTCGAGACCGAACGCGCCGAACACGTGCGCTGGTTCCGCATTTTCAACGACCCTGCCTTCATGCGCAGCCTGCCGCCCGGTTTCGCGGACCGTCTGGCCGAGGCGGCGCTCGTGAACCGTCCCGGTTTTTGGTTCCGCATCCCGCGTTGGCTGAAGAGGGTGGCGTGCCTTGCGCTGCTCCTTTCGGGTGTAGCTTATGCGGCGGTTGTCGCAAGGCCGAGACAGGTGGAACCTATTGGTCCGATTGAAGACCCTGTAATGGATTTTGGAAAGCTTCCGTGTGACGAAACGCTCCAAGAAGAGGAAACTCAAATGAACATACAAAAGACTCTAACCGCTGCGGCGTCTGCTGTCGTGCTGACCGCAACCGCCTTTGACTATCCGGTCTATACGGTAACGACTTCGGGCGATGGCACCACCAGCCTTGCTTCCGCGCAGGTGGAGGTCGTTTCGGCGGAAGGGGCTACGCCTGAGACGGTGGCGTTCTCGTCGCTTACATTGAGTTCGGGTACGTTCCGCAAAAAAGGCACGGGTTTCCTTATGTCGGCGGATGGGATGGCGTCGTTCACCGGAACGGTTCTCGTCGAGGAGGGGGCGTGGATATCGACGAAGCTTGGCCACCTCGGCAGAAGCGCGTCAACAACCGACAGGTCGGCGGTGGTCGTCTCCAACGGCGCATCGATCGTGTTCGACATTCCCGACAGCGCAACCGCAGCTTTCCGCCATAACATTACGCTTGGAGGCGTTGGCTACAACGGCATGGGTGCGGTATGCATGAACAGCCCTGGCCCAAACACTTCGGCAAGCAAACCTCTTTTCCGCAATTCGACATGGACGATGACGGACGATGCCACAATAAAACTGCTCAACCGCACTGACAAGCCGCTATGCACCTGGTACGTCACATTCGCTATGAACGGACACACGCTTACATTTTCAGGTTTCGGCGATGTCACCGGCTCTACATATAACCGTACTTATCTGTTCAACTCAGCATTTTCTGGAACTGTCGGACACATTGTGCTAGACAGTGCCCGCTTGTACTACTACAATTACGACACAGCCACCTCTACCTATACGTTCACGGGATCAAGCGCGAATACACTCACCATCAGAGGCGGAGACGGAAACAGGACACGAAATGATGCATGGCTCTATACCGGCAACATGACGCAACCTTCGCCATGGACTCTTGTCTTTGAAGGCAGTGGTGTTCTCTCTTCGGGAAGTGGGACGTGGGGAACGACAAACACAATCCCGCAAGCCGGATGGGCGGGTCCCGTTGTGCTGTCGAGTGAAAACGCTTTCGTCACCGGCGGTTCGACAAACTCCTATTCTTTCCTTAATACTGTTTCGGGCAATGGTGGACTGCAATGTTCGCGTGGACAGCAGATCAACCTCGTTAACGGCGGCAACTCGTTCAAGGGCGAGGTGAAGATCAATGCAAGCCGTGATTCCAACCATGATGGCGAACTGCGCGTGTTCTGGAATGGTGCGCTGCCCAAGGACAGCGCGGGGGCTACGCTCTATAACAGCGACCTTACGTTGATGTACAGCCATGACTACCAATTGCCGTTGCTGACCTTTGATGTGGCAGATGGCAAGACCAAGAAATTCTCCGGCGGCACGAACGGCGTGGTGCGTTCGTTCAGGAAGACGGGTGCGGGTGTGTTGGACATGACCTCGCCCCTGACGGTGACGGGCGTGACGGAACTTGCGGGCGGCACATTGCGCCTTCCCTGCGACCGGGCGGGACTGGTGTTCGGCGCAGAGTTTCATGGGGACGACCTGACCTCAAGCGTCGGCAACATTGACAATGTCATCACTAACTGTGTTGAGCTGGGGACAGACCTGATGTACACGGATGACCTTGTCAAGTGGCAGAGACTTGACTCGACGCCATATAACCGGCGGCGTCTCTTTACATACCACGGTTACATTTGGAACAGGACGAACGAACCGCAGACCTGGACATTCGCCGCCCAGATTGTGAGTGGGATGCAGATATTCATCGACGGGGTGCAACAGAATTGGACAGGTGTATCGTCATGGTACAATTTCTACAATGACAAGAAGGTTGGCTTTATGACCTTCAGCAATGTGTCGCCTGGATGGCACAGGCTGGACGTCCGTGCGTACGCCACACAGGCGGATTCCGGGTATGGCCTTTTGGCGAATCGCATTGGCGGTGTTGACAAAATCGAGAACGCCACATGGCAGGCCGACCTTGGCCTTGCCATCGACCGGCAGGGGCGCGGCAGCACGAACTGCGAGGACTACGAGAAGCTTGTTGATCCGGGCGACGGCTCTTTCCTGACGGTAGTGCCCGGCAATGCGGAAAATGCGGAGGGCGTGATCGCGCACATGCCGAAGTTCGACCATCTGAAGTTCACCGGCGGAACGCTCGATGTGCGCGGCAGCGACATAACGGTGCCGGTCCTGGAGGGCGTGAACGGCGAGGTGGCGAACTCCAACGCCTACTTCCCGGGCGGCTCTCTGACTGTCGGCCGGAAATGGATCGTTCCTTCTTCCGTCGGCAAGACGCTGACGATTGCGTGCAAGCTGAAGTTTGCCGCAGGTGCGGCGCTCGAGTGCGATTTCACGAATCTGCCGCACGGCGAATACACGCTTGCGACCGCGGCAGGCGGCATCGACGGAGTGCCTGCCTTCGACACTGCGGCCAACCGTGGGTGGCACCTCGTCAAGGGAACCGCCAATGGCGTGGATTCGCTCAAGCTCTTCTGGCAGCCCGGCATGATGATAGTGATCCACTGACGGCGATGCCGGAAATATGGCATAATCTCGTAATCCGAGGCAACCGGTAACGGTCTCTGAACCGTCCGGTTCCGGACCGGGAAAGGAATGAACGACAGATGAAATGCATGATGTTTATGATGGCCGTCGGAATATCGGCGGGAACCGCGTTGGCGTGGGAGGTGCCGAACTGGGCCACCATCGTCACGGAGCCGGGCGCGATCCAGGAGCAGTACGGCAGCACGAAGAAATGGTGCGGACACGTCCAGGGTATGTGCGTCAGCTCCAATGCCATCTACTTCTCGTTCCATGACCAGATTGTGAAGACGGACTGGTACGGACGGCTTCTGGACCGCGCCCCCGTCGATCCGCACAGCGGCGACATCTGCATCTGGAACGGCAAGCTCTATACGGGCGTGTGGCTCAGGCCCAAGGCGAAGGGTGAGAAAGCCTGTGGAGCCATCTGCGTGTACGACGCCGAAACGCTGAAGCTTCTCAAGGAGCAGAAGGTAGAGTCGAAGGATGCGGGGGTCGACGGCATCACCTGCCTTGACGGCGTCATCTACCTCGCCATGGGCGCAACCGGCAAATACGACCCCGTCAAGAAGTGCGGGCGCACATGCTGGTACTGCAAGTTCAACGCCGAGACGCTGGAGCAGATCGGCGAGCCGTTCGGCGTGGACCACGGAGACCATTCGGAGTGCGGTTCGCAGAACATGACGACCGACGGCAAATACATCTATTCCAGCCACTACACCTACGACGAGGCGGAGCGGACGCCGAACGTGGTCGTGCACGACAAGGACACGTTCAAGGTTGTCGCCAAGTACAGGTTTGGCTGGAACCACGGCATCGACGTGGTCCCGGGCGGCAAGGATGGCGCGGTGCGCTTCGCCTGGGTGTTCACGCCAAACTGGATCGGCAGGCTTTGCAAGAAGCAGAAGCTTCCTATTTACGGCATCGTCCAGTTCGTGGAACTGAAGGACGGACAGGTCTACGACTTCACCATGCGCGGCGGCGGATTCACTAAGGAGATAGAGCGTTGAAGCCTTTGACTATCATTGTGGCGCTGTCTGCGTGGGCAGCGTTCGCCGGGGTGCCGGTGGAACTGAAGAATGCGGGGTTCCACGAGACGGACGGGAAGGGGGGCGCTGTCGGCTGGAGCCACCATCCGAACTGGCATGCCGAGAAGGCCGGGCACAACGGCTCCGGCGCGCTCGTGTGGGAATGCGCGGCGGAAAGCGACGTGAAGAACGGCGGGCCGGGGCAGGAAGTGCAGCTGAAGCCCGGCAAACGCTACGACTTCTCCGCCATATTCAAGCCTGACGGAGTGGTCACGCAGCGCAAGTCGGTCCATCAGGGGCTTACGCTTTATGTAGAAGGCTACGACGCCAACGGCAAGTGGATGTTTGGCGACATGGCTCGTCCGCCAGCAGCAGGCAAGTCTGATGAATGGATCAAGATCGAGGGCTTGACTCGCGAAATTCCAGATGGTGTCGCGAAGGCGTACTTCAGGGTGATTGCAAAGCGGTGCGTTTCGGGGCGTGGCGCGGTCGATAACGTGTATCTCGCCGAACGCGAGACGGTTGCTGTTGAAGGAGTGTTTCCGCATGTGTACCGCCGCGAATCGACGGGTGGGCCTGTGCGCTTCTCGGCTTCCATCAACACCGATGTGCATGAGAACAAGCTAGAGGATTATTCGGCGAAGTTCACGTATGTGGCGGCGGATGGCCGTCGCATGACGGCGCAGGGTGAGTTGGCATCTCCTGTCGAGGCTGTGGCTACGCTTGATACGTCGCTCTTCGCGTTCGGCACGAACGATGTCGTCTGTACGCTCTTCCTCAAGGGCAAGGAACTTGGTTCCGCGAAGGTTCCGTTCGCGCATCTCGCGAAGCCCGCGCCGCGCCGCGTGTACATCGACCGCCACCTTCGCGCCATCGTAGACGGCAAGCCGTTCTTCCCGTTCGGCATGTGCTACTGGGGCGAGGTCACTAAGGAAGGGCTTGAACGGTATGCCGAGGGTCCGTTCAACTGCGTGAACACCGACTGGAGCATGCAGCCGGAGCAGCTTGAGCTCTGCCGCGAAAAGGGTCTGCTTGCCATCTGCGGCCTCGAAAAGGGATTTGACGAACCGGACGAAGGCCAGTCGTGGCTCACGGAGCGCGTGAACGCCATGAAAAACCATCCGGCTGTCATGGGCTGGTTCGTGAGCGACGAACAGCCGATTGCGGACATTCCCAAGATGAGGCGTCGGCAGGGATGGATGGAGACTCTGGACCCGAACCATCCGACTTGGTTTGCGCTGGACACCGTGCGCGAGGCCAGACACTATCTCGGCACTGCGGACGTAATGGGGCTTGATCCCTATCCGATCCCGACAAAGCCAATCGGACTCGTCCATTCGACGACCTGCCGAGGCGTCACGAACACATTTGGTGCGATGGCAAACTGGCAGTTCCCGCAGGCGTTTGGCTGGGGCTGGCTCAAGCGTCGCGAGACGAAGGGGCAGCGCGCGCCCACGCAGAAGGAAATGGCGAACATGGGCTGGCAGGCAATCGCCGGCGGCGCGAACGGTCTCATATTCTATGCCTACCAACACCTCTCCGAGCCTCACGATGACCCAGAAGATGCGTTTGATCCCGCGTGGGCGCGCACGAAGGCGATGGCCGAGGAATTCAGGAAGTACATCGACGTTTTCCTTTCCGTCGACCCTGCGCCGACGGCGAAAAGCTCCAACGACGACGTGGCGGTGCGCACTTGGCGACACCAAGGCGACACGTATCTCCTTGTCGTGAACTGCACGACGAACGCTCAGACCGCGACGATAACGCTCTCGGAACCGTTGGGCAAGGACGTCATAGCGGACTTCGCCCCGGCGCCGGACATTGAAGGCAACAAGGTGCGTGTGGCCCTTGATCCGATATCCTACATGATGCTCCGCGCGAAGAAGTCCCAGAGCGTCTTCGTGCAGGACCGCGAAGTCTTCGTGCACGATGCGAACTACGACAAAGACAAGATTCAGCCGTACACACTTGAGAATCCGCTTGCGTTCGCGGACGGGCGGAAGGTGTCGTCCGCCTCGGACTGGAGCGAGCGCCGGCGCGAGATACTCGGCATCTTCGCGAAGGAGATGTACGGGGCGGAGCCGCCTCAGCCCGAGACGCTCGTGACCGAGCTTGTCGACGAAAAGGACGCCATTGACGGGCTCGCCGTGCGCCGCCAGTACAAGATGTGGTTCAAGGCTGACAGAACGGGTCCGTGCATTACGTGGATCATGTGGATACCCAAGCCCGCGAAGAAGCCTGTGCCGATCATATCCTTTCTCAACTACCGAGGCAACCACGAGCTTGTGCCCGACGAGGACATACCTGTGCAGCAGGGCTGGACACGCGGCGGTGAGAGGTTTGGCGTCACGAACTTCACGTCGAGCGCGATGACGCGCGGCGTCATGCAGGACCCTGGCAATCGCAGCGTGTTTCCTGTAGGCATGATCCTGGCGCGCGGGTACGCCGTGATGAGCGCATGCTACTGCGAAGTTTCGCCTGATCCCGAAAGAGACGAAAGGGATCCTCGGTTCATGCAGAATCCGTTCGCATATACGGGGGTGTTCGATCTGTGGGGGCCGCGTGACCCGTCGCGAACGGACAACATCACTGCGCTAGGCGCATGGGCGTGGGCGCTTTCACGAGGGCTGGACCTCGCCGAGCGCGTTCCCGAGCTGGACGCAAAGCGGGCTGTGGTGACCGGCTGTTCGCGACTTGGCAAGGCGGCGCTCATCGCGGCGGCGAGGGACGAGAGGTTTGCGGTGTGTGTGCCCAACCAGACGGGCGGCGGCGGCGTGCCGCTTGCGAAGCGCGACTATGGCGAGAACGTCTCAACAGAGAACCGCTACTTCACGCACTGGTACTGCCGCGCATATGCGAAGTACGCCGAGGCTCCGTGGAGAGACATGCCGTTCGACCAGCATCTCTTCATTGCCTGCATAGCCCCGCGTGCGCTGCTTGTCGAGGGCTTCGACTCCCGCTGGTTCGACACCGAAGGCGAGTATCTTTCCGTCAAAGCCGCTAGTCCCGTGTGGACGTTCCTTGGAAAGGGCGGAATGCCGGATGTCGCATGGCCGGCCGACTACGACACGTCCGCAATCGGCCGTCACCTCGGCTACGTTCGCAGGGCGGGAAGCCACGGTCTGTCGGCATGCGACTGGACGTGGCTGATGGACTTCGCAGACGGCGTATTCGGAGATCCTCGCAGATAGCTTTAAGGGGGACAGGCCTTGCATGGTTTCTGCCTGATTCCGGCTTCGCGCCAGTGCAGAGCGTGGTTGCAGTCGCATATCTTCTGGCCATTGTCGGCATGTGCGGCATGTTCTATCCGTGGCGGATAGAGAAGGCGCTAGCTTTGGTCTTTCGCCGCAAACCCGTCAGCGCCTGATTGTTGACATCCTCTCCCCGCTGACTTGCTGGCCCTCATCAGGCCCTATCCGTTCCCCGTTCCCCATTCCCCGTTACAACAGCAAGCCCTCATGCTGCTGATTGCATCGTTGTATCGTTGCGTGGAGCACGAAGACCTCGTTGCGCCGCGTCACCAGTAAACTCGTCAACCAACCCGTCAGGTCCCCAACTTGTCAGGGGCAGCCCTGTCGTGTCATGACATCGAGGTTGAGGCGGCAAGGCGAAGGGGAATGGGCTGGCCCTTGTGTCGCTGCTGCCTGTCCCTTCAGGCTTTGCTACCTGTCCCTTTAGGCGAAGTAGCCTGTCCCTTCAGCAATAATGCCGCCATTATGCCACAATAATGCCGACACTTTCATCAATAATGCCGCCATTATTCGCGATAATGCCGCCATTATTGGTGAAGGGACACGGACAAAACGCTGAAGGGACGCGGACAAAACCTTCGAGGGACGGTGATAAATGCCAGAAGGGACGCCGAGACGAACTCTTTTGGCCCATTTTGCTCCAAGACGAAAGATGTGCCGATTTCCGAGTACGGTTGACTTGCAGGGACTGTCTGGTATTATATTGCCGCCTTGTCCTGCGGCGAGCAATATAAGGCCAAACAGAACTCTGTTGCGTCTGACATGTTCGCCATTTGGCTCGTGGACGTCTCCCTGTACGAGTGGGCTTTTTAGACTGAAGGGACTCGCTTTTTAGACTAGGGCCAAATCCTTTTTGGACTAGGGAGAAATTCATTTTAGACTGGGGAAGCAATCATTTTAGACTAATGGCGGAAAGAGAATGGGTCTAGGGACGCTTGAAAGGAGGCTAACGGTAGGAGAATTACCAATATACCAGCAGAAATCGGAGAGGGCAATCTCGCACAGAGGGATTGGTGCGGGCGCTCGACAAACCAGAGCCGTATACAAAGGAGTTGATATTCTGGCAAGGATAGGCTTTTGCCTTTCGCGTGGTTTTTGGTATAATGGGAGGCATGGAAGACAAAACGACTGGGCGTGTCGCGCGGTGGACGCAGAAACTGCTCGACCTTTCTCTTCGCAACCGCCTCATCAACGCGCGCGACTCGAAGCATCTGCTGCCTCTGGCCGCGGACTCGCTCGCCGCGCTTGAGGATCGTCTCGCCGCGGACCGTCCCGCGCCCATCGAGTCCGCCGACGCAGTCAAGGCGCCGTCGGATGCGCTTCGCTCGACGCTGCCGTGGGACGAGACGAGCCGCCGGCTTAGGGAGCTGCACCGCATCGCCAGGACCGACATGGAGGAAAGCGGGGTCAACACGCTCTACCTCGCTCTCGGGTTCCTCTCGTGGCGGCAGCGCGGCGCGAACGCGAAGGAGTGCCGCGCGCCGATTCTGCTTCTTCCTGTGCGCATGTCGAGGCGAAACGTGCGCGAGGGATACTCGATATCGCGCTTCGACGAGGACGCATCCCTCAACGCCACGCTCGTCGAGTTCCTGCGCGTCGAGTTCGGCGTCTCGGTCGCCGGGCTGGACCCGCTGCCCGAGGACGCCTCGGGCGTGGACGTGGACAAGGTGCTGGCGGCGTTCCGCTCGGCGACGGAAGGCATTGACGGCTGGTCTGTCGTGCAGGAGGCCGCGCTCGGACACTTCTCGTTCGGCAAGTTCGTGATGTGGAAGGACCTTTCGTCCCGCGCCGACCGGCTTGCCGCGCATCCTCTTGTCGCGCATCTTATGAAAGGCGGCGGCGAATACGACGACGGCGTGGAGGTGTTCCCTCCCGAAGACGTCGCCGCGCACATCAGGTACGGCGACCTCTTCACTCCGCTTTCGGCCGACTCTTCCCAGCTCGCGGCGGTTCTCTACTCGGCGAAGGGCAAGTCGTTCGTCCTGCACGGTCCGCCCGGCACCGGGAAGTCCCAGACGATCACGAACATAATAGCCCACAATCTCGCGCTTGGGCGGAAGGTGCTGTTCGTGTCCGAGAAGAAGGCCGCTCTCGACGTCGTGCACCGGCGTCTGGCGTCCGTCGGGCTCGGCCCGTTCTGCCTGGAGCTGCATTCCAACAAGTCCGGCAAGTCGGAGGTGCTCGCCCAGTTCAGAGAAGCCCTTGACTTTGCGGACAGGGGGATGCCGGAGGAGTGGCGTCGCACCGTTGAGGAGATCGACGGCTGCAGGACCTCGCTCGACGCGCCGGTGGCGGCCATGCACAGGCGCCAGCCCAACGGGCTTACGGCATACGGATGCCTTGCGTCCAGAATCGTCGGAGGCGCCAGGACCTTCTCGCTTGAAGGGCGGGACGTCCGCAGCTGGAGCGAGAAGGACGTGTCGGAGGTGCGCGAGCTCGTCCTTCAGGCGGCCTCGGACTGGCGCGGCACCACTCCGGAAGCCGTAAGGTCGCTCATGCCGGTTGCGACGTTTGCATGGAGCCCTGGCGCCGAGGCGGACATGCGCGGCAGGCTTGTCGCGCTACGCGCCAAGGGAGCTTTCGCGCGAGGGCTGTCGGTTCTTTTCGGAGGCGGGGGCGCGCTTCGCTACGGGCCTGGCCTTGCAGGGCGGTTCGACGGCTTTGGCGGGGCCTTTGCCGAAAGGCTCGACGCCGCGATTGCGGCGCTTGGCGAGTCGCGCGGCGCGATGCGGTACCGCGAATCGGCGAATGCTGCTGCGGCGCGCATAGGCGGCGCGTTCGCCGCGTCGCTTGCCGACGGATCGCTTGATCCCGCGGACGCCGGCGAGTCGTTCGACAGGTCGCTTGCTGAGGCGACGCTTGACGGCATCCTTCGAGCGGAGCCGGCGCTTGCGTCGTTCGCGGGCCTGAGGCGCGAAGAGCAGATACTCGCGTTCAGGCGGCTCGACGCGGAATACGCGGAGCTCGTGAAGCACGCAGTCCGCGCACGGCTCGCGGCGGCGCTGCCGCTTGGCCGGCTGGGAGACTGCCCGGACGGATGCGAACTCGGCATAGTCCGCCGTGAGTGCGCGAAGAAGGCGCGCCAGAAGCCGGTCCGCCAGCTGCTTGCGGAGGCGCGCGGCGTCATCGGGCGTCTCAAGCCGTGCTTCCTGATGAGCCCGCTGTCGGTCGCGCAGTATCTGCCCGCCGAGGCGACGTTCGACATGGTAGTCTTCGACGAGGCGTCTCAGATTCCGGTCTGGGACGCGATCGGCGTCATCGCGCGTGCGAAGCAGTGCGTCATCGTGGGCGATCCGCGGCAGATGCCGCCTACGAGCTTCTTCCAGAAGGCCGACGGCGCTGAGGACGAGGAGGCGGACGAGGACCTGGAGAGCATTCTCGACGAATGCCTTGCGGCGGGCCTCAGCTCCGCATACCTCGGCTGGCACTACAGAAGCCGGCACGAGTCGCTCATCGCGTTCTCGAACCACAACTACTACGACGACAGACTCTGCACGTTCCCCGCGGCGAAGTCGTCGCCCAGGCTCGGAGTCGTCAGCCGCTACGTCGAAGGCGGCGTATACGACGCGAAGGCGAGCCGGACCAACAGGGCCGAGGCCGAGGCCCTTGTCGACTACATCTTCTCGCGTCTGTCGGACCCGGCGTGGAAGCGGCGCAGCGCAGGCGTCGTGACGTTCTCCATGGCCCAGAGGAACCTCGTCGAGGACCTCATCGAAGAGCGCCGCGCGGCGAATCCCGCGTTCGAGGACTATTTCGCCGATGACGGCGAGGAGCCGTTCTTCGTGAAGAACCTCGAGAACGTGCAGGGGGACGAGCGGGACGTCATACTCTTCTCCGTCGGCTACGCGAAGGGCCCTGACGGGAAGTTCCTCATGAACTTCGGTCCGCTGAACCGCTCGGGAGGCGAGCGGCGCCTGAACGTCGCCGTGACGCGTGCCAAGGAGCAGATCGTGGTGTTCGCGTCCTGCAGAGGCGCCGAGATAGACCTTTCGCGCACGCAGGCGACCGGCGCGGCGCATCTCAGGGCGTTTCTGGAGTACGCAGAGCGAGGCGGCGTACCTGCGGCGGATGCGGACGGAGTCGCGGCGCGCGACAGGTTCGCGGACGAGGTCGCGTCGTTCCTCGAGTCGAAGGGCTATTCTGTCGAGAGGAACGTCGGGTGCTCGGGCTTCCGGGTGGACATCGGCGTCGTCAATCCGTCCGAGAAGGGCTCCTTCATCGCGGCGGTGGAGTGCGATGGGGCGTCGTATGCGGGTGCGCGGACCGTGAGAGACCGCGACGAGCTGAGGGCGTCGGTGCTGCGCTCGCTCGGCTGGAACACCGTGCGGGTCTGGGCGGCGGACTGGGCATTTGACCGCGCGCGCGGCGAAGAGCGGCTGCTGAAGGAGCTTGAGACGATCGCGCACGCGCCTGACGGCATGCTGCCGGCGCCGAAGTTCGCGCCCGAGGTGACGTTCCCGCGCCGTCGGGCCGCGGCGGCGGCGGAAGCGCCGCGCCAGCAGCTGGAGGCGATTCCGGGCGACAGAATCCGGGCCGTGATGAACGAGGTGGAGCGCGACCTCGGCGCATGCGAGCCTGACACGCTCTACCGCGAGACCGCGCGCCGCTTCGGCTACAAGACGCTGTCGCCCAAGGCGCGTCAGAGGCTTGCGAGCATACCCCGTTGACATCGCGTCGGCATGTATGATATACTATGTGCACTTTGTTGCACGAAGCTTGCGGTGGGATACTCAAGTGGTCAACGAGGGCAGACTGTAAATCTGCTGGCTTACGCCTTCCAAGGTTCGAATCCTTGCCCCACCACCACCCCGAGACTCCGAGTTCTCCGGGAGATCGGTCTTTTTGCCTTTGACCGTCTTCGAGGCGCTGCCGCCATATTCTTTTTGGCTTTCCTCTGTTGCCCGAATGCGATTTTTTATGGTATAATACCCCAAACACCAAACTGAAGGAGTTTTACAGAATGAAGGTTTCGACGATTGTTGCCGTTTTTGCCGCTGCGCTGTGCGTGGCCGGTTGCAAGTACAATGATGTCAACGAGGGCGGCGGCGGGGCGTCCGACATCAATGCCGAGGGTAACGCCATTTCGTCGGATGTCGACTCCAGCCTGCAGATCGGCTCGATTGACAGCATGACGGAGGGCAAGTTCGAAGACCTCTACACCCGCTGCACAGACGTCAGCTTCGAGCCTGTCTACTTCGGCTTCGACTCCACTGTGATTCCCCAGAGCGAGCTTGCCAAGATCGATGCGGTCGTCGCCCATCTGGCCGAGAAGACCGACCGCGTGACCGTCGTCGAGGGCAACTGCGACGAGCGCGGCTCGAACGAGTACAACATGTCGCTTGGCGAGAACCGCGCGATCATCATCCGCAACTACCTCGTGCAGAGCGGCATTGCGGCCGACCGCATCCAGACCCGCAGCTACGGCGAGGAGAAGCCTGCCGTCGACGGCCACGACGAGTCTGCCTGGTCGAGGAACCGCCGCGGCGAGTTCGCGATCTTCCAGAAGTAAGTCGCGTCCGGCCTGATGGTCTTCGCGTTCCTGCTAGACAGCGTTGGTTTCGGCGAGTGGTTTGTGCTGCTCGCCGTCGTTCTTGTAGTCGTCGGCCCCCGCAATCTGCCGTCGACCGCCAGAAAGGTCGGCAACTGCTACTCAAAGTTCCGTCGTGCGGCCGAGTCGTTCAAGCGGCAGCTCATGGAGATGGACACGGAGTTCGACAACGCGGTCTCGAGCGCCGCGCACGAGGCCGAGGATGCGTTTTCGTATGACGACTGCGGAGTCCGCGAGGGCGACGGGCCTGTCGGAGAGCCGCATGAAGGCGCGCCGTCCGATTCCGCCGCCGGGGATTCCGCGCAGGCTGACGCCGCGCAGTCGGCCGGGGAGGCGGGGCCAGCGGGCGAGGCGTCGGCCGGTTGAGGCGTTCAATGGCGATCGAATTCATAAAGAACCCCGACGAGCGGAACGATCCACCGCGTCCGCTTCTCGAGCACCTGCTTGCGCTGCGCGACATGATAATCTTCGGCGCGGTCTCGTGGGTCGTCTGCGCGGTCATCGCGGGCGTGGCGACGCCGTGGATAATGGAGTGGCTCAAGTCGCCGGCGGGAGAGGACGGGAAGCTGCTGCAGGGGCTTGACCTCACGTCCGGCGTTTCGACGATAATCGCGATCGCGGGCTGGGGCGGCACGGCCTTGGCGTTTCCGTTCATAGTGTACGCGGTGCTGAGGTTCGTGTTTCCGGCGCTGACGAACAAGGAGAAGTTCCTCCTGATGACGATACTCGTCGTCGGAACGGCGTTCTTTCTGGGCGGCGTGTCGGTGGCGTACGCCAAGACGCTGCCGATGGTCGTGAGCGCGTTTCAGGCGATAAACGCGTGGGTCGGCTTCGAGATGGAGATACTGCGCATCGAGAACTACATCTCCATAGTGCTGAAGACGATCATCGCCTTCGGCCTCGTGTTCCAGCTGCCGCTTGTGATATTCGTGCTCGGGTGGTTCGGCGTTGTGTCGTCGAAGGGTCTCAGGGAGAAGCGCCGCATCGCGATCGTCGCGTCGTTCTTCCTGGCGATGTTCCTGACGCCGCCCGATCCGATGAGCCAGGTGTTCATGGCGGTTCCGCTCTGCCTTCTGTACGAGCTGTCGATCTGGGCGGTGTGGCTGAAGGAGAAGGGGGCCCTGACCCGATGAACGGGCGATTCTCGATTGCACTAGGCTTTCTCGCGCTGATATTCGTCGGCGCGATTTTGCTGTACATGCCCTGGGCGCGGGCGTCCGGCGAGTTCGGCGACCTTGCGTCGTCCCTCTTCACCGCGTGTTCCGCCGTGTGCGTGACGGGGCTTACGGTCGTGGACATCGGGTCCGAGTTCTCCCGAGCCGGGCAGATCGCGATACTCGTGCTTGTCGAGATCGGGTGCCTCGGGCTCATGACGAGCGGAACGTTCCTGCTGATCGCGATAGGCCGCCGCCTTTCGCTGTCGCGCGAGTTCTCGCTCATGAACGCGTACGGCGTGGCGCAGATCAAGGGCCTGAGGGGGCTGATCTGCTGGGTGGTCGGCTCGATGCTCGTCGTGGAGACGCTGGGGGCCGCGGCGCTGTATCTGCGTTTCCGCGACGTCTACAAGAGCGTGTTCTTCTCGGTGATGGGCTTCTGCAACGCCGGCTTCTCTCTTCTGCCGGACTCGCTTGCCTCCTTCGCCGACGATCCCTACATAGTTCTGACGCTGGCGCTGGAGACCATTCTCGGCGGCATAGGGTTTCTGGTGATCTACAACCTCTGCACGTTCCGCTTTCTGAGGCGTTCGTCCGGCGCCCGCGGAAGGCTCTCGCTGCACACGCGCGTCGTTCTGCGCCTGACGGCGACGCTGCTGGTTGTCGCATTTGCGTTCTTTCTTGCGTCCGAGTGGCATGGGGTTCTGGCGGACTTCCCTCTGGCGAAGAAGCTGTGGGTCGGATTCTACCAGGCCGTGACGCCGCGCACATGCGGCTTCTGCGTGGTGCCGACGGAGGCTCTGCATCCGGTGACGAGGCTCGTGTACGAGTTCCTCATGTTCATCGGCGGGGCGCCCGGTTCGGCGGCCGCCGGAATAAAGGTCACGACGCTGGCGGTGCTGGTCTACACCATCGCCGCGATGTGCCGCGGAGAGCAGGAGACGGTCGTGTACAGGCGCATCGTGCCGTACGACACGGTCAGGGAGTCCATCGTCATCTTCATGGCGATAGTGCTCTTCATCGCCGTCGTCACGGGCGCGCTTTTCGTGACCGATGGTTCGGGCGCGGTTCCGGCGGACGCGCTGTTTTTCGAGGCGGTGTCGGCGATCACGACGACTGGGCTGTCGATGGGCGACACGACCCGCAGCCTTTCGACCGGCGGAAGGGCCGTCATAATGGTGGCTATGTTCCTCGGCAGGCTGGGGGCGCTTTCGGTCGTGATGATGATCGGCGACCGCGAGTCCAAGAGGCACGTGCGCTTTCCGAGCGAGGAGCTTGTCGTCGGCTGAGCGCCGCCGTTTTCACCCGCGGCCGAAGTGCCGCGGAAGCTGGAGATAGTATGGAATTTGGAGAAACTAGGTTCCCGAGACCGGGAAAGACTGCCAAGGAAGACACCACGGCCGTCATGAAGCACTTTTCGCTGCCCAAGGCCTTTTCGCCGAAGGCGCTGGCCGAGGCCGCGGAGATAGACGCGACGCTGAAGGGCGGCCGTCTGCCGGCCGGCTCGACAAAGGGGCGTCTCGACCTGCGGCGCAAGTTCGTGTTCACGTGCGACCCTGCGACCGCGAGGGACTTCGACGACGCGCTTTCGCTTGAGAAGGACCGCAGAGGCAACCGCGTGCTTGGCGTGCACATTGCGGACGTCTCGCATTACGTGAGGCCGGGCAGCGCCATCGACCGCGAGGCGTACAGGCGCTCGACGAGCGTGTATCTGGCCGACAAGGTCGTGCCGATGCTGCCGGAGGCGCTTTGCGACGGCGTCTGCTCGCTCGTCCCGGACGAGGACAGGCTTGCGTTCTCCGTCTTCATGACTTTCGACGCCAAGGGCGAGATGATCGCGCGCTCGTTTGCGAAGTCGGTGATCCGCTCCAAGGCGCGCTTCACGTACGAGGAAGTGATGACGATACTTGCCGGCGGCGCGGCCGGGCGCGGCGCGAAGGCGGGCAAGCGCGAGGCGAAGACGATACGCGAGATAGGCGAGCTCGCCCAGCAGCTCAGGGCGAGGCGCTTCGCGGCGGGCGCGCTGGACCTCGAGACTCCGGAGGCGGAGGTCGTTCTCGACGGCAACGGCGAGATGGAGGCTATTGTCGTGAGGCCCTACGACGAGTCGCACCAGATGGTCGAGGAGTGCATGGTCGCGGCGAACGAAGCCGTGGCCAAGGAGCTGTGGGCGAACGGCGTCAAGATAGTCGCCCGTCTGCACGAGCCGCCGGATCCCGAGAAGCTGCTGCTTCTGCGCGCGGAGCTGCGCGGAATCGGCGTAAAGATGGGCAACATCGAGAACCAGAAGGTGTTCGCCGGCTTTCTGAAGTCGATCAAGGGCCATCCGCTTTACGGCACTATCTCGACCATGGTGCTCCGTTCGATGAAGCGGGCGGTGTACAGCTCTGCCGCGATAGGCCATTTCGGTCTTGCGAAGAAGTACTACGCCCACTTCACGTCGCCGATACGCCGCTACCCCGATCTTACGCTTCACCGCCAGCTTGCCGCGTACATCGAGAAGAAGAACGCGAAGGTCCCTCCGAAGCTCTTGGCGAAATGGGCCGAGCATGCGACGGAAATGGAGGAGGTCGCGACGGAGGCGGAGCGCGGGCTTGTCGAGATCAAGAAGTTCCGCTATCTTGAGGACGAGCTTTCGTCCGGCCAGGTCCGCGACTACGACGCCGTCGTGTCGAAGGTGATGCCGTTCGGCTGCTTTGTCGAGATCCCGGAGATCGCGGTGTCCGGGCTTGTCCATGTGAGCACGCTTTCAAGCAGGTTCCTCAAGTTCTACGAGTCCGACCAGTCGCTCTCCGCGCCGGGCGGCGAATCGTGGCATGCGGGGGACAGACTGCGTGTGCGCGTGAACAACGTGGACTTCCTTAGCAGGCGGATCGACTTCGTTCCGGTCGTCCAGGGGCCCGGCCGTCGTCGGAACTCTCGTAAAGCATGACGGAAGTATGGTATAATACGGGACGATGAAAATCGTCCGAAGCGGAGGAAGCCAATGAGGGGCGCTGTCGCCCTTCTTGTCCTTCTTTCCGCATTCGGCGCCGGCGCGGTCGACATGTCCGACCGCTACCGTTCGCCGCGGAACCCCGAGCGCGCGATACGCAGGACGACCGAGCTTATAGTCCTTCACACGACCGAGGCGCCCGCGAGGAGCTCCCTGAACAAGGTGTCCGACCGCGGGGAGTGCCATTTCTGCGTCACGGAGGACGGCTCGATCTACAGAATTGTGGACCGCGACAGGGTGGCGTTCCACGCAGGCCGTTCGATGTGGAACGGGAGGGAGGACGTGGACAAGTTCTCGATAGGCATCGAGTGCGTGGGCAACCACGACGTCGCGATGGGAGTTGTCCAGCTGCGCGCCATCTCCGCGCTCGTGAAGGAGCTTCAGTCGATGTACAGGATTCCTGACGAGTGCGTCGTGGCGCACAGCCATGTTGCGTACGGCGCGCCGAACAAGTGGCAGAAGTCGAAGCATCGCGGCAGGAAGCGCTGCGGAATGCTCTTTGCGACGGCCACCGTGCGCCGCATGCTCGGGCTCGCGAAGCGTCCGACGTCCGACGCCGACGTAAGGGCTCGGCGGCTGATCGTCGGCGACCCGTACCTTGAGAAGGTTCTGTACGGCGGGCTGGACACGATGGCGAGGTTCTATCCGACGGTCGTCGCGCCGAAGCCGGCGCTTGCGGCGATAAGGGCCAAGCCTGCGCCGAGTCAGCCCAGGCGGTCCGCGGCGCCCGCGCCGAAGGCCCAGCAGAGGGCTGCCGCCCAGAAGCCGCAGCCGGCGAAGGCTCCTCCGCCGAAGGCGCATCCGAAGCTGCTGCCGAAGACGCCTCCGAAGTCCGTCGCCGATCTCAGGGCGCGGGGCTACGCGCAGTGCGGCACGATATCCGTCGGCGTCACGGCGCTCAAGGTCGCCGGCTCGAAGTGGAACGCCTCCGACACCTACTACACGATACGCGACAAGGTCATACCCGGAGACAGAATCGATCCCGCGCGCATCGAGAAGGGCATGTCGGTGTGGATGCGCAAGTAGCTATCTGGCGCTCTGCCGGAGGCTGATGCGGTAGAGGTGCTCGACGATGTCCTTGTCGAGCGTCTTCTCGAGGAAGGGCAGCACGTTGTGGCGCACGTTGTTGCGCTCTATCGAGGTGTCGTCGTTCGACGCGTCCTCGCGCCACGTCTCGCCGAACTTTTCGAGATACGCCTTCAGCTCGGCGTCCCTGCAGCCGAGGAGCGGCCTCACGAACCTGACGCCGCCGACGGCGCTCGTCTCGCGGATGCCAGAAAGGGAGGCCCTGCGGAGCTTCATGAGAAACGTCTCGGCGACGTCGTCCATGTGGTGGCCGGTGGCGATCGCGTCGAGATCCAGCGACTTCATGCATTTCTCGAAGAAGTCCAGCCGCACACGCCGCGCGGCCATTTCGAGGGACTCGCCGCGCCGGCGCTCAACCTTGGCGTGGATGCCCTTGAAAGGCACGCCCAGCCTCTTCGCGAGCGCGCGGACGAAGCGATATTCCTCTTTCGACTCCTTTCTGAGCCCGTGATCGACGTGGAGAACGACGAAGCGCTTTGCGGCGTTTCTCTTCTTGCCGCCCTTTGTCAGAAGGAAGGCGAGTGCGACTGAGTCGGAGCCGCCGCTGACGGCGAGCCCGATGCGTCCCGAAGGCAGAATTTCCCTGTTGATTTTCACTGTTGCAAATTATACCATAATTTTGATATACTATCCCGCGTTCGTTTGGAAAAGCGGGCGTAGCTCAATGGCAGAGCTCCAGCCTTCCAAGCTGGCTACGAGGGTTCGATTCCCTTCGCCCGCTCCAGAGGAGTTCGCCAGAGTGGCGTAATGGCAGCCGCAGCAGACTCAAAATCTGCCGTACGCGAGTACGTGAGGGTTCGAGTCCCTCCTCTGGCACCAGTTTCGTCCGAGCGGCGGTGCGCTGGTTCCTGCGAACGAAAAGAACAACGACTGGAGGGGTGTCCGAGTGGTCGATGGTGCAACCTTGGAAAGGTTGTGTGGGCGCAAGTCCACCGGGGGTTCGAATCCCCCCCCCTCCGCCAGCAAGGTATAAAGGCCCAGTCTTTCGTGGGAGAACCCCACAAGGAAGGCGGGTTTGTAAGGAAAGCAAAATGGAAGCATACGCAGTACTCGAGACCGGCGGCAAGCAGACGCTTGTCAAGGTCGGTCAGAAGATCGAGATTGAAAAGCTCTCGGTCGAGGCGGGTCAGGATGTCGAGATCGCGACGGTTCTCGCGGTGTCCGACGGCAAGGCCCTCAAGGTTGGCAAGCCCTATGTCGAGGGCGCGAAGGTCGTCCTCACTGTCGACGGCGTCGTCAAGGGCAAGAAGGTCCTGAATTTCAAGGCGAAGCGCCGCAAGGGCGCGCGTCGTCTCGTCGGCCACAGGCAGCAGCTTACGGTCGCCACGGTCAAGGCCATTGCGTAAGGGAGGTATAGAGAAATGGCAACTTCCGCATCTGCGCGCAACGGTCGCGACTCAAATCCGCAGTATCTCGGCGTCAAGGCCTACGACGGCCAGTTCCTGACGACGGGTTCCATAATTGTCCGCCAGCGCGGCACGAAGATCCATCCCGGCAAGAACGTCGGCCAGGGACGCGACTTCACCCTCTTCGCCCTCAAGGACGGCAAGGTGAAGTTCATCAAGGACGGCAAGGTCGTAACCATCGTCGAGGAGGTCAAGTAATGAAGAGCGGCATTCATCCCAAGTATGAGGACGCGACGATAACCTGCGCTTGCGGGAACGTGATTCACACTCGTTCCACCAAGAAGGAGATGACCGTGAACACCTGTTCGGCGTGCCATCCTTACTTCACCGGCGCCAAGACCATGGTTGACACCGAGGGTCGCGTCGATTCGTTCAAGAAGCGCTACGCGAAATTCGCGAAGTGACGCCCTCGTCCGGCCGAGCCGGATGAGGCAGGAGACGTCCTCTTGATTGATTCAGATCAAGTCGAACGCGTTCTGGGTCGCCTGCAGGCCGTAGAGGCTGAGCTGGGCGACCCGGCCGTTTTGTCGGACCGCAGGCGCTACCTGACGGTTCTGGCCGACTATCGCTTCCTCAAGAAGCTGGACTACGCGTGGTGCGCGTTCCAGCTGGGCGAGGCGACCGAGCGCGAGGTGTCCGAGGCGCTGCTGAAGCCCGACCCGCTTGACGCGCGCGCCGCGGTGATGGAGATACGCGCGGGCACGGGCGGCGAGGAGGCCGCCCTGTTCGCCGGCGATCTCCTCCGCATGTACACGCGCTACGCCGAACTCGTCGGATGGAAGATCGAGATGATGAGCGAGAGCAAGACCTCGCTCAATGGCGTCAAGGAGGCCGTGTTCGCCGTGAGAGGCGAAGACGCGTACGGCACGCTGAGGTTCGAGTCCGGCGGCCACCGCGTGCAGCGCGTGCCGGAGACCGAGGCCCAGGGCCGCATCCACACTTCGGCGGCGACGGTGGTGGTCTTTCCCGAGGCCGACGAGCGCGACGACATCGAAATCCCGGAGAAGGACATACGCATCGACCTCTTCTGCGCGGGCGGCGCAGGCGGCCAGCACGTCAACAAGACCGAGTCCGCAGTGCGCATGACGCACCTGCCGACCGGGCTTGTCGCCGTCTGCCAGGACGAGCGCAGCCAGATAAGGAATAGGGAGAAGTGCCTGGCGACGCTCAAGGCCCGCGTCCTCGACCACATAAGGCGCGAAGAGGAGGCGAAGACTGGCGCCGACCGCATGACGCTGCGCGGCAGCGGCGACAGGTCGGAGAAGATCCGCACCTACAACTTCCCCCAGAACCGCCTTACCGACCACCGGATCGGCCTGACGCTGTACTCGCTGGACCGCATCGTCGACGGTGAACTGGGCGAGGTGCTCGCCGCGCTGCGCGAGCACGATCTCGACGAGCGCCTCAAGGCCGCGCTCGACGGCAAAAAATGATATAATACGGAGAAACCACGATGGACAGGAAATGGCTCAAGAAGCAGGCGGCGAAGGTTCGCGAGGCCGATTTCATAGACCCGGCGCTGTATCGCAAGTACGGCGTGAAGCGCGGTCTCCGCAACGAGAACGGCTCCGGCGTTCTGGTCGGTCTCACGTCCATCGGTAGCGTCCACGGCTACGTGATGAACGAAGGCGAGCGCCAGGCGATACCCGGCGAACTCTACTATCGTGGCATCAACGTCAACGACATCGTTGAGGCCGACCGCAGGGAGCATCGCTTCGGCTACGAAGAGACGGCGTATCTCCTGCTTTTCGGGGAGCTTCCGACCGCCCGCGAGCTCATCGAGTGGAAGAACCTGATCGGCGACAAGCGCCGCCTTTCCGACGGCTTCAAGGAGAGCGCGATACTGCACAATCCGCCTCTCGACCTCATGAACGCCCTCGCCCGCGCGGTTCTCTTCGCGTACGCATTCGACGAAGGCGACCCGGACGAGCTTTCGATCGAGAAGTGCCTCGAGCAGTCCGTCAGCCTCATCGGCTCGATACCCACGATCGCCGCGTACGCCTACCAGGCGAAGAACCACTATCACAACGGCGCGTCGCTGCTTCTGCGCAATCCCGATCCGAAGAAGTCCACCGCTGAGAACATCCTCATGCTGACTCGCGAGGACGGCCGGTACACCAAGCTCGAGGCCGAGACGCTCGACCTTGCGCTCATCCTTCATGCCGAGCACGGCGGCGGCAACAACTCATCGTTCACGACGCACGTCGTCACCTCGTCGCACTCCGACATCTATTCGTCCGTCACCGCGTCGATCCTTTCTCTCAAGGGCGGCCGCCACGGCGGTGCGAACCTCCGCGTGATGAGGCAGATGGACGAGATCAAGTCGTCTATCGACTGGCACTCGAAGGACGAGGTCGTGAAGTACCTCGGCAAGATCGCCGACAAGAATGCCGGCGACCGGACCGGGCTCATATACGGCCTCGGCCACGCCGTCTACACCATCTCCGATCCGCGCGCGGGCCTTCTCAAGGAGAAGGCGAAGGCCCTCGCCAAGGAGACGGGCCGCGAGGCCGAGATGAAGCTCTTCGAGCTCGTCGAGGAGACTGGCCCTGACATCATCCGCAAGCGCCATCCCCACGCCGAGGACGTATGCGCGAACGTGGATCTCTATTCCGGCTTTGTCTACGACATGCTCGGCATTCCGCGAGACCTCTACACGCCGCTATTCGCGGTCGCCAGGTGCGTCTCGTGGTGCGCGCACAGAATGGAGGAGCTCGTCAACGCGGGCCCGATCATCCGCCCCGCGTACAAGCCGATTTTCCATCCCAGGTCGTACGTGAAGCTCGCCAACCGCAAGTGAGCAGACGATGAAGACTCTGTCGATCGTAGTCCCGGCCTACAACGAGGAGGCTTCCGTAGAGAAGTTCGCGAGCACGGTCTTCGGCCTGCCTCTCGCAAATCCCGTGGAGATCGTCTTCGTGGACGACGGGTCCGCCGACGGTACGCTCGAGACTGTCAAGCGGCTTGCCGCGAAGGACTCTCGCGTGCGCTACGTAAGCTTCTCGCGCAACTTCGGCAAGGAGGCCGCGCTCTTCGCCGGTCTCACCCGGGCGAAGGGCGAGCTAGTCGCGACCATGGACGCCGACCTCCAGCACGACCCCGCGCTTCTTGCGCAGATGGCCGAGGCCATCGAGCGCGACGGCTACGACTGCGCGGCGGCCTGCCGCACGACGCGGACGGGCGAGCCTGCGCTTCGCAGCTACTTCGCCCACCTCTTCTACGCGCTGATGGACAGGTACTCCGACGTCAGCCTGAGGGACGGGTCGATGGACTACCGCATGATGACGCGCCAGGTCGTGGACGCGGTGCTGGCGCTCGGCGAGTCGAACCGCTTCACCAAGGGCATCTACCAGTGGGTGGGCTTCCGCACCAAGTGGATCGAATGCGAGAACCGTGAGCGCGAGGCCGGCGTGACCAAGTGGTCTTTCTGGTCGCTCTTCGCCTACTCTGTGCGCGGCATCCTCGCGTTCTCGACCGCCCCGCTCCAGATCGCCTCGCTTCTCGGCATCCTTTCGACATGCGGTGCCTTCTTCTACATGACGTGGGTGTTCTTCAAGTGGCTTATCTACGGCGATCCCGTGTCCGGCTGGCCGACGCTCATTTGCGTGGTTCTGCTGCTCGGCGGGCTGCAGCTCTTCGTCATAGGCATCCTCGGCCTCTACGTCGCCGGGATATTCCGCGAGACGAAGAGGCGTCCGCTCTATGTCGTAAAGGAGGAGTGCTGAAATGCCGGTTTACGTCTACGAGGCAAAAAACGCCGCCAGCGGCTGCGACAAGTGCCGCGGCGGATTCGAGATCATGCAGTCGATCAAGGACGAGCGGCTGACGAAGTGCCCTGAGTGCGGAGCGGACATAATCCGCGTCATCCAGGCTCCCGGGCTCGGCAGCTCGAAGACCGACCTTCACTACCGCGCGAAGCGGGCGGGCTTCCACACGCTCAAGCGCGTCTCGAAAGGCGAGTACGAGAAGATGTACTGACGTCGGCTTGGGAAAGGATGCAATAGACATGCGCAGAAGGGAATTCGTTTTCAGCGGACTGCTGGCCGCGGCCGGCACCGCAGGTCGCGCCACGGCCAGCGGGACGGCTGCCGCCTTTGAGCCCGTGCCGATCCCGGAAGGCGACGGCATAAGGACGCTCTTTCTCGGCAGCGGTGCCTCCGGCTGGAATCCCGAATTCGCGACCAAGAACCCGCACATGCGCCGCCAGTCCAGTGTGCTTCTGGACGGACGCGTCCTCATAGACTTCACGTCCTGCGGCTTCGACAAGCTGCCGGAGGGCTGCCGTCCGGAAGCCCTGTTCCAGACTCATTCGCACGCCGACCACTACAGCCCGTCCGCCGCGGTCAAGTCCGGCGTCGCCCGCATGTACGTCCACGAGACGTGGGCCGCGTCCGCCCGCCGCCAGGTCGCCGCCGCGGCCGAGAAGCTCGGCATGCGGGCGCCAGAAGTCATCCCCCTTTCGTTCGGCACGAGAGTGGTCGAATGCGGGCTCGCCTTCACGGCCGTCCCCGCGAACCATTCCACGAGCCGCGTCACCGACGGCGAACTCGAGCGGACGTGCCTGTATCTCGTGGAGAAGGGCGCGGCACGCCTCCTCTACGCAACCGACACGGCCGGCATCCCGGGCGACTCCGCCCGCATGATCGGCATCGACCCGCACATCAATGACGAGAACTTCGGCGAACGCCTCGCGTCGCGCTTCGTCCACCGTCCTCAGGCGATAACCGCCCTTGTGATGGAGGCGACGGACGGCGACAGCGACGAGGACTTCCGCATGTTCGTCCATTCCGGTGTGCCAACCGTCGCCCGCACGGTGAGGATGCTTGCCAAGCACAAGCGTTATCTGCCGCCCGAAGGACAGAAAGTCTACCTCACGCACTTCGGCATCAAGTACCGCGGCATGCCGGCGGAAGAGGTCAACAAGTGCCTCCCCGAGCCCCTTAGCGCCGCCTACGACGGCCTTGAAGTCGTCTTTCGCTGACTATGCACAGGCTTCTTGCGGACGCCGACTCAATCCGCGGGGACAGTCCCCGCCTTTCGGACGAAGCGCTCGCCCATATGCGCGTGCTGCGGCTGAAGGACGGCGAGGAGATCGAGCTGTTCGACGGATGCGGCCTCTGGCGCAGATACGCCGTCGCTAACGCCTCGCGTGCCGAGCTTTCGCCCACGTCGCCCGCGATGTCCGCTGAAAGGCCTTCGCCGCTCGTCCTCTTCGCATGCGTCACCAAGGGCTCTCGCTGGGACTGGACGGTCGAAAAGGCCACGGAGCTCGGCGTCACCCGCATCGTGCCGGTGATTTCGGCGCGGACGATTGTGCGCGTCGAACCGAAGGAACGCGAGTCCAAGCGCAGTCGCTGGACGCGCATTGCGGCCGACGCGGCCCGCCAGTCCGACGCGAAGTGGATTCCCGAGGTGCTTGCGCCCGTTTCCTTCGATGAGTCGCTTTCGTTTGTAAAGGATACCGCCTGCCTTGTAGGCGCCCTTACGACTCCGCCGCCGCGCCCGATCGCCGCCGCGGTCCGCGAGCTGCCCACCGGACGCGACCCCGCAGTCTACGTAGGGCCAGAGGGCGACTTCACTCCGGACGAGCTTTCGCGCCTGATCGAGATCGCGACGCCCGTAAGCTTCGGTTCCACGATTCTAAGGGCCGAAACTGCCGCGATATACGGCGTAAGCGTACTGAAGGCGACGCTCGACTCATGCATAAGCTCGTAGAGATATTCGAGTCGCTTCAGGGCGAAGGGCGCAACGCCGGACGTCCCGTCGTGTTCGTCCGGTTCGCCGGCTGCAACCTTTCTTGTCCGTGGTGCGACACCGACGTGCGCCCGCGCTTCGATCTTTCGACGGATGAGATCGTCGCGGAAGTCCGCACCCATCGCCCGAAGAGCGTCATACTCACGGGCGGAGAGCCGACGGTACAGCCCGGCATGGACGAGCTTGTGGACGCGCTTAAGCGGGAAGGGCTCTGGGTCGGCGTCGAGACCAACGCTCTCCTGTCGCCTGCATGGCTCGGCAAGGCGGACTATGTCGCATGTTCGCCCAAGTTCGAGTATGCTGACCGCTATTCTGCCGCGGGCGCGCTTAGACGCGCAAACGAGGTTCGCATTGTCGCCTCAAGTCCCGATGTCGCCGGCTTTGCGCGGCGCATCAGGTCGTTGATTGAGGCGGACGACTACTACATCTCGCCCTGCGACCATGACGGCGCGATTGACTTTGCCACGGCCAAGCAGGTCTTGTCCTCGCTGGACGGCTTCTCGCTTTCCGTGCAGCTTCACAAGATTCTCGGCTTCCGCTGAGCCTTTGCCCCCGTCAACCGCCGTTTCCACGCGCCCACCCGGGTCCCGCGCCCCGCGTGACCGTAGCACCCGTCAATCGCCGATCCGGCAATACCTTGGCCTTTTAGCTGATTCCAGCGCGCTTTCAGTTGATGGCGAATTACCAACTTCTTTCCAGAACTCGGAAAGTGAAGTTTCGTTGCACTTTGGCATTGGTTTTGGCAAGGTAAGTCTGTAAACGGCAAGGGGTATGTCCTACGTGGGTTTTGGAAGTAGGTTTTGGATTTTTCCAACGTTGGTTTTCGCCGCGTCCGCGGCAGATTCAGTTCCGTGCGCCGTCCGCGGCAGTTGTAAGACCAAGGGGGACTGTCCCCGTCATGGCCTTTTGACGCGATATAGCTGGCTTTTCGCAAGATTCGGGCAGTTATGGCGATCGAGGTTGGCGCGGCGGAGCGAAGGGGGATGGCTGTCACTTGAACATTTGCCGCATGTCCCTTCAGGCAGAGTTTCCTGTCGCTTTAAGAAGGTAGCGCTACCGTTCACTGATTGGTAGCGTGACATTCGCCCGTACTGTCCGCAGCGGTTTCGGGGTGAGTGAACGGACCTTGCTCTGCCTGTGTACGAGGCGTTTCCTTACGGTGTACGCGGCATTCCCTAACGGTGTACGCGGCATCCCCTGCCTGTGTACGGAGGAGTTTTGACGTC
>JAEEGL014421799.1_pt1 | contig 35577 bp, 42 predicted proteins | sample 9134231 | NCBI WGS metagenome assembly JAEEGL01 (sample SAMN16246548, study PRJNA631951) | gut metagenome | biome: gut microbiome; feature: rumen; material: fiber-attached | host: Bos | place: Iran: Karaj | collected 2018-10
ACCGGATGAATTAAAATCAAATGAACATAAAGATTTTATAATATCATATGCTTATGATGATGAAAATCATCCAAAATTCAGGGCTTGAGAAAAAGTATGGTATGTAAATAATTGAATGAAGACAGAGATTGTAAGGAAAAATAGGAAAAAATAAAAAAACATAAATATTCTTGAAAACTATAATAATTTTCAGGTAAAATAATTTAAAAATCTTTCCAAACGGAAAGATTTTTTTAAGTTAAATATTGTTTAGAAACTTTTTACAAACCTCAAATCTCAGTTTGTGAAATATCTGATGTCTTTAATTCCATATCTTACAGCAGCCAATCTACTAATTCAAATTCCAAATGCGAATCATGTATATACTTCTGGATCTATTCATCATTCTCTCAAGACATTTGGATGCATCATTCATGCTCACAAAATCTCCATTCGGTCTGATTTTTCTGTCTTTCAAGTCTTGGCATCTACTATATCATATCTAGCATCTATCTCAAATCCTGGTTCTACAAATGGGAAATAACAAGGTCTAAACCTCAATTCTACTTCTCTTCCAAGTACTGCTGAAAGTAGTGTAAGCATACATTCTTTGAAATTAGCAATGCTAACATTTTTATCTATATATATTCATTCCAATTGATGAAACATGACATCATGATGTGCATCCATATCATCAAATCTATAATCTCTACCTGGACAAACTAATTTCATTGGTGCTCACATTTTCAACATATCTCTCACTTGCTGACTACTGTTGTGTGTCCTTAATATCAAATTTTCACCTGTCATATCTTTCTCATTTATATACATCGTGTCGTGCATTTCAGTAGCAGGATGTGTCAAAGGAATATTTACTGAAGCAAAGTTTTCATATTTTGTCACAACTTCATGTCCATAATCTACTGTAAATCACATACTTTCAGCGATTTTTTCCATGTCTTTTCTCGTCTTTGCAAGTAGACTAAAATGTCATCATTTGTACTTTTTACCTGTCACAGAAATATCTACGATATCTTGCTTTAGTTGCTCATTTATTTCATTTATCGAAATTTCACCTTCTTTTTTATTATATTCATCCATTAATTTAGTTTTCATTTCAGACAATTTTCATCCCAGAGTCTTTTTCTCTTCAGGACTTGCGTCTTTCATTTTTGCAAATTCTTCGTTCAAAAGTCATTTTTTACCTAAATATTTTTGGAAAAATTCTTCTAATTGTATTTTATCTTTTACTAAATTTAGTTCTGATAAGGCTTGTTCCAAATTCATTATGATATTTTAATCCAATAAAAACATATGTGATGAAAAAATCACTATTTTATAAATAATTTTTTTTCCATATTTTTCAATAAAAAAGAGAAAATAAATCATTTAATTATACATAAATCTATGTAATATATCTAAATTATCAAAAAAATAAAAATATGTCAAATAAAAATCATCTTAACACTGCTATTTTTTTGCTTTATTTTTTCATTTTGCGTAATATTATTTTATGATTTACTTTATAAAATATTTATCAATGGCAAAAAAAGAGCATAATTTATTGATAAATGTAGACGAATTGACTTGGTGATTCGGTGATACTCCAGAGTTACTTTTCAATAAATTTAATTTTGCACTGTATAAATGAGATTTTACTATTTTGATGTGAAAATCAGGATCTTGAAAAACAGTATTTTCAAAATTTTTGACTCGTAAAATCAAGTCTGCAAAAGATACAATTTACTACAAGATGAAAGATATCTCAACATATACAGACGATGAAGTACAATTGTATAGGAGAAAATTGTGATTAGTTTTCCAAGATTACAAACTTATCGATTATATGACAGTAAAAGAAAATATTATCTATCCATTGAAAATATATGGAATGTGAGAAGCTACAATTGAAGCTAAATACAATAGAGTTAGAAAAGAATTGAATTTGATTCCATTCGAAGATAGACCAGTAAAGAAATTGAGTGGATGAGAAAAACAATTTGTAAATATTGCTAGAGCAATAATTCATGATCCAGAATTGATTATTGCTGATGAACCTACTTGAAATTTAGACCGAGATAATACACAAAAAGTTGCTGATGTATTGATGAGATTAAATAAAGAATGAAAGACAGTGTTGTTATTTACACATGATATACATCTTTTGAATTACCTCAAAAAGAACACAGAAATCAATTTATTTAAACTTTAATTGCAATACATCATGTGAAAAAAAGAAATAATCAAATCCCAAATACTTGAAAATATAAATTCATTGGATATTGCCTGATATCTAAAAGAAGAGATTGAAAAATCTTTGCAATATTTTCATTATTATAAATTAAATAATATTTTGAAAAATATAGAAGTTTTGGATGATTATTTATCTTTTTTGGATCAAAAAAACACAAAGCAAATTGATGATTTATATTGTGAAGTAGATGAAGATATCGATATTTGAGCACATGATTTGAAATATTATGTATCAGATAAGTGATTGGATATTGTATGAGAACAAAATTTAAAACACAAAATTGTGAAAAATAATTATAATTTTATGTCTATTATGCAGTGAATTAAAGGTTTCCTTTTGCTCACAATTGATGAGTTTTGCAATGCGACTCCAGTCAGGCTTTCAATCGATCAAATCATGCGAAATAGAGAACTTATGAGAGTAAATGAATAGAAAATATATAAATTAAATATACTAAAAATGCTGTTTCAAACAGTATTTTTTTAATTAAAAATTTTTTCTAAAAATGTCTGCAAAAATTTGACAAAACAAAAATAATATATATAATATATTTGTTACAATTTATTTTTAAAGTAACTTTTATATTTTAATATAAACAAAATGGCAGGTGGAAAAAAAATTAGTAGTGGTTATCAGTTTGGGCTTGATTTAGCTCATAAAATAGCTGAAGAAGAACAAAAGGCATTACCGCAATATCAGGAGCAGGCTTTGGGATATAGAAGAGATATTTCAGATGTGCTATGAGATCAAGTTAATAGTATGAAAGATGCTTTGCAATTTATGAGAGATTTCTCTTTATGCTGTGATGATAGGTCTGTTCGTGATAAGAGAGTAAAAGATAGGCCATGGAAAGATATTCACAAAACATTCTTTGCAATTTTAAATGTTGATCCAGAATATTCGACTGGTAAAGAATGGCCCTTGAAAACAGTAAAAGCTGCATGTGATATGATTCATGGAACCACAATGCAAGATTTTTTTACAGCATTGGATATGACTTCAAAAAAGAATCAAACTAATAGACAAGTGCATGAATTTTTAAAAGCAGTAGAATCTAGTTTTGTAGAACAGTGATATCTAAAAAAAGTATCATAATATAAATATCTCGATTAGAAATGATTGACTTTTATAATAAAATGCTTATAATAATAAACCTGATAACACAAACACAACATACAATGGATAGATTCTTAAATGCGATGCTACCGTTGTTACGGTATAGCCAAGAAAAGTTGCGGGACATTGAGATCTGGCAAAATGTATCCAGTGAGGATACATTCCATTATTATGAATGGGTGTTTTTGGACTCTATCAAGTGCAAAGGACCCGTTTTAGAGGAAGAGATTGAAGGTATCGTTGTCAAATACAATCCGACGGCGAATCAAATCTTTGTTCCGGATCTCATTGATCAAAAGGTGGAAACGTTAAGTTCCATTTATCTCACTGTTAAGTTTCGGAAACAACATGGAGGAAAGTGATTCCCTCCATTTTTGTTTTGTTAATTTTTCAGATTTCTGACTTGTTTTTTCTAAAATAATCAATATATTAAAAGCAATGTACCGTGTCTCATTTATTTTTCAGTAAAATTAAATGAAAAAAGACGATAAATTATTGTCACTTTTGGATATAGTAGTGGATCAATATATTTCTAGTTGAGACCCTGTGTGATCCAAATCTTTAAATTCTCTAGAAAATGTAGAATACGCACCTTCTACACTTAGAAAGTATCTGAATTTACTTGAAAAATCAGGATTTGTTTATCAGCCATACAATAGTTCTGGTAGAGTACCTACAGTTTCAGGACTTTCTGCATATATAGAAAATTGTATGGATTCTGAATTAGAACAACAAGATGTTGACTTGGAAAACGCCAGAAAGTGACTTAAATACTTAGTTGAAAACTTATGAGCAGTGGCTGATGGAGTAGTTGTTTGATTCCTCAGAAATGATGAATATTATTACCTAGGTATGAATAATGTTTTGAGAGCAGACTTAGTATCTGAATATGATACTACTAGGTATATTATTGACCTTATTGAATCAAAAAATATCGTAAAGCATTTGGATGCAAAGATGCTCAAAAAAAATAAAGTTTATTATACATTCATCGAAGACAAAAATATCGTAGTTTCTTGTTTGTATGCAAAAATTGTAGTAGAGGAGTATGAATGATTAGTTTGTATTGTATGACACACTAGAGTAGATTACAAGAGAAATGTAGCAATATTAAATAAAGTAGTTGAGATGATAGGAAATTAATAATTAAGGATTAATAATGAATCACTTCGAAAACAAAGAAAATCAGTGAAATAATATTGAAAAAAAGAATAGTAATTGGTGGGAATCGCTAAAGAATTTTTTGAAGTGAAAAAAAAGTGCTGAAGAATTACATATTAGTGAAAAAGCTAATAAACAAGAAGAAGAATTAAAAAAATCAGCAATAGATTCGACATTAGACAATTTAAATTTAGATATGCAAGAAAGATTGGAATTACAAGATTCACAAACAGAGATAAAAAAAGAATTAGATGATGTCTTTCATGAATGAAGATGGAAAAAAGATAGTAAAGAGACAGTAAAAGAAAAAGATTTGTTTCAACATTTATTGGAGGATAATATATTTAAAAATCGTTCACCAGAAGCTGTACAGCAAATAGCAAAATCAGCGACAAATGTTGAAAACGAAATAAAAGAGTGAAAATGAATCTTTTATGAAATTGCACGTAAAATTATGAATACAGAAAAATAATAAAAATTTTATTATATAAAATCTTTCTATGACAAAATTGGTAAAGAGTGCTTGATGAATTATTTATTATTATGATGAAGATTGAGAACCCAGATTTTTGGTGATAAAAAGACATGCAGTATCTGGAAAAGTAGAGCGAGTAGCACCAAAATGAAAGTTACAAGATGGAGAAAATTATGAAAGAGCAGCACTTAGAGAAGTGTCAGAAGAAACATGAATTCCTATCAATCTTTTGAGTGTTGTTCAAAATCTTTGAACAGCAAAAATTTTTTGATTAGAGGATAAAAATTGAAAATTTGATAAAGAAGTGACATATTTTCTTATGAAGTACGATTGAGACCAAGATTTAGTGGATATTAAGCCAGTTGAATGATATTTATGAGTTTATAAACGAGCCACTATTTCAGATATTTTAAATTTGATATATTATACAGATCTTAGGGAAATATATAGAAAGTGATACAATACATTACATGAAAAAAAGAAAAAAAATGATGTAAAAAAAGATTTTATGGATTTACTGTAAATTATTTGTATTGATTTTTCCATTATTTTCTTTATCCTAAAAATGAGTGCATTATACATTTTATAACATAAAAATTTTATCATGCAAGAACCAAAAGTAATCTATAATTTAAACGGCTTGACGGATGTTATGACTGAAGATTTGAAGACAAAAGTTGAAAAAAATTTAAACCAAAAGATGTCTTCTACATTGAAAAAGATTTATGCAAAGTGAGAAGATGTAGATGTTGTTTTTAAAATTACAGTATCAAAAGTAGCAAAATGATATGATGGAGATTTTAAACTTGAATATGATGGAAAATCAGTTGATTATTCTCGTAAAGGTTTCAAAAGATTATCAGATTTGGTAAATCATGCCTTTGACAACTTTAAATCATGAATTTTATCTAAATAGTTTTATACAATAATAACTTACCTGAAAAATGAAAGATTCTAAAAAAAATTATATAACTAGAGAATGATATGATAAATTAGTAGCAGAACTAAAAGAATTACGTGAAGTGAAATTACCAGATATCTTAGAAAAATTAGCAGAAGCTAAAGCACAATGAGACTTGTCTGAAAACTTTGAGTATAAATCAGCAATGGAAGACAAGGATTTTGTTAATTCAAAGATCGCTGAGATAGAAAAGTTATTGGCAAATGCTGAAATTATAGAAGAAGAAAGTGTTACAACTTCAAAAGGTACAGTATGATACGGATCAAAAGTTCTTTTGGAAATACAATGAGACAAGGATTTGTACACTTGTACTATAGTAGGTACATGAGAAGTAAAAATAAATGATTGATCAAAAGATGATTTATTAATCTCATTGGATTCTCCAGTATGATCTGCTATTAAGTGACATAAAGCTTGAGATGAAGTAAAAATGAGACTTTGAAACGACAGGAAAAATATCAAAATAATTGAAGTGAGCTAATTTGAAATACATTAGATATGATGTGGATCTCTCGTAGATTCACATTTTTTTTATTCAGAAAACGAAGTAGTTGAGTTTACAATATTTCGGTTATCAAATATATCAATATTTAATTTACAAGATACCTTGTTCTTTTTATCATCAGTTCCAGAAACTGTAACTTTAATCAAATTATCATCCAAAATTCATTTTGTTACTCCAGAAATCTTTGTCATATTTATCTCATCATTTGAACAACCAGACAATAAGAATTCCTTTTTATTAACCAACAAGAATTTTGAGTCTATAATATGTATGAAATGAGATAAATTTAATAAATCAGCATCACTATTAGCGGTAAAAATATATCAGATATTATCATCATTAAAAGCAACCCAAGAGTTCTCTTTGTTTCTATAAAAAGTATATCACAAAGTAGATTTAAATGTCTCAGCTAGATCCATAATATAGTTCATTTTCATTTTGTCGCAGTTTTGTACTTCGGTTACATTACTACAAACAAAGGTATCTACATACAACATAGGTTCATCTTTGTAGTATATTATGATTTGACCACCAACTTTTTTTGAATAAACATCAATATCTTTTTCAAAATCAAAAGAAATTAAATCTTTTGTATAAAAGTATTTATTGTCTGTAATAGAAAGCTTGTATGAAGGTATTTTCAGTTTTGAAGTTGTAAGTATTGGGTATTTTTCCGTGATCTCATTTATATTACCTTCAATCAATACATCAATATTCAAAAATTTATTCAAATTGGTCTTACTATCTTTTAATCAAAAAGATTCAATATTATTGACCAATTTATGCGTATTTGTAGGATAATTGTTGTCGTAAAATATTTTTCAATTTGCAGAAATTTTTTCACCAATAAAGTGATCAATATATACCTTTTGATCTGTTTTATTCAGGACAATAATACCAATAAAAAACAATATAATTATGATTACAGTTACTGTCAACCAAATATTTTTTGCCTTTTCTTCCCTTTTTTGGTACAAAAAACTCCTTATATCCATTTGAAATCTACCGATAAAACAACACTTAACTATATAATCATTAAATTTACATAAATAAAGACCAAAAGCAAGTAAAAGCAGTTTCCTTAGGTAATACCTATTTTTCTAAATACAAAGAAGGCCCCAAACATTGTTCGGAGCCATTGTGCTTTAAAAACAAGACTTTTCTTCAAACTTCTTTTTTATCACCCTCTCAAGCGTCGCATCCGGAGCTTCCGAAGCAAAGCCGACCGTAAAGCATGTAGATCCCAGCTTTTGTGTCGCAAAGAATTTCTTTTCGTCGATTTTCAAACATGCGACCAATTGATAATACGATTTCGTCTTTTTATCACGAAATTGCACCCTTGGTGTCATAAAAAACGGCACATCGATAGCTTTTTCGCTTTTTTCAATGAGGTCAATTACATGCTGTGGTACCATTACAGCAGGCCCAGAAAAGGTGATTTCTCGCTTTCCCCTGTTTTTAGGCATATGCTAAAACTTTTAGTTTGGAGCGTTTAGCACTTTGCTAAACATCACGGCGACGATTGTATATAATATATACAAAAAGTCAAGAAAAATTGAAAAAAAGCTATCCCACAGATTTTAGGATAGCTTTTTAGGGTAATTTCATAGTCTCATTCATGACGTTTCACGTTTTTCTTTTAGCTAAGCTCCTGTTCGAACTTCTTGCTTTGATGTTGTTGGTTTGTTTTGAGCTTCTAACCTGGCGCATTACTTTTTTTGCCACTTTGCTACTGAATTTCTTGTACTTTTTTTTCATGTTTGTACGCCTCCTTTCGTGATTTTTTTAGTTTGTTTTGTTTTGGTGGATATTTTATTGTTGTTTTTTAATTCTTTAGTATCATTCTTTTTTGTACTATCTATCAATAAGTATATTATTGGCAATATACCACACGTATTAAATATAAATATACAAATAAATCGTCGAACTTCTCCTTTTTTTCACGCTCTAAATAACGCTATTCATTTCCATGTCAATTCCCAAGCCAATAAGAAAGCTAGCAATGGAAACAGTGTCTTCAATATGAGGATATTTGATATTACAAGCATTCTAATTATTTAGAAAACAACTAAAAAGTTTAATCTTTGTTTCTATTTGAAAGTAAATATATTATAGGCAAGATTCCACACGTATTAAATATGAAAAGACAAACAAATCGTCCAACTTGTCTTCTGGTTCATGCTTTATATGCTGCAATACATTTCATTACCACATCAAAAATTGTTAGAGTGATACATAGTATTACAAATCGTCCAGGTAATTCAGGATCTTGTACTGTATTCAATGGAATTGTTGTCATCTTATATTATTAATTAGCTAAAAAGTCCATATCAATGTTCTCAAACTAAAATTCTACCTTGAGTTGTTTTGTCTATTTTTCACATTTTCAAAAGCAATGGTTCGATATCTTCTTCTACTCATTTTTCTGTCATTCATAGCTGGATTGCTATCGATTTTAGACCTAAAGGTCTGTTTGCTTCTCTTAATATATTCAAATATTTTTCATGTAGAGGAGTCATTCATCCATCAGAGATTTTGCTATGTTTCAAAAAGTCTTTCCACATTTCTTCTGTAAATTCTTTTTTACCATTGTATTTAGTAACAAAGAAATCTCTGATTTTGATACATAAATTATGAATTTCTCTTGGTACTGAATCTACTTTTTTCTGTATTTCATCCAAAAGTTTATCATCTACAGGAACTCAGTACTTCTCCAAATATTTTTTCAAAATTTGCTTCTTTTCATCCACATTGTAATCCATAAAATGGAAATCGTAAACAAATCTATTTTTCATTGGTTTACTCAAAGCTTCAGGTTTTGTTGTCGCTCAAATTAAAGTAAATTTATTAATTGGAATTCTGACATTTCATCATTCAGGCATAACCATATCGATCACAAAATCTTCCATAGCGATGTACAAAACCTCTTCTACATTTGGTCTAAGCCTATGGATTTCGTCGATAAACAAAATATCTCATTCATCCAAATTATTCAAAATACTTACGATTTCAGCAGGTTTTGTGATGGCATAACCTGTCACAGCTTTCATGGATACGTGGTTGTGCTTAGAAATAATATGTGCCATAGTCGTTTTTCCAAATCCACTTGGACCAGAAAATAATATGTGTCACATTGTGCTATTTCTTGTCTCAGCACTTTCCATAGCTGTGCGTAAAACTGATTTGATATGTTCTTGACCGATAAAATTTTCAAAAGTATCGGGTCTGAAACTTTCGTCTTCAAGTTGTATCGTATCTATATTGATTTTTTTAATTTCCATATTTAGATTTGTGTTATTTTATAATAAGCACTTGTTCACTCAACTCATGAGATCTTATAAGTTTTATCTGTAAATCTCAATGTTCATTCGATTACGTAATTATTCATTACCATAAAGTTTATTGTTCAAACTTTTTCATCTGTAGCTATATCAAACATATCTCCATATCGTACAAATCCGTTTGAATAATAAGATGTTTCTTTTGATTTTACAATCTTGTAAGTACTTCACATTATCTCTATAGATCATAGATCCAAAGCTCATTGCTTCAAAAGTGACGTGTTTATGTATACATTAGCAACTTTTCCATTTTCTAATACTGATCCAGAAACAGTACTGATTACTTGATCTGAGATTCTATTATTATTTAAGTTATTCAACATTTTGTATCTTACATTAAACTTGTACAAGAATAATGCTACTTCGTATCTGCTTATTGGAGTATCAAAAGTAGTAGTATCTGCAGCTGTCACAAGTCATAATTCTTCAGCTTTTTCAAAGTAATTCTTCCATCGTGGAGTAGTTGTCTCATCCAAAGGTTTTCATTCAAACATCCTAATCAAAGCTACGATGAATGTAGATTTATTCATATTTTCATATGGATTAAACAATCCGTTTGATCATTTGATTAATCATTTTTTACATACATTTACAATATGATTTTGTGACTCTTCAGACAATTGTGAGATGTCTTTAAATGTACATTCACTTGGTAAATAATTGTTTGATGTTCCCAATCCAAGCATATCAGAGAATTTATCAAATATTTTTGCTCATCACTCTCTTGTGAAAATATCAAATGGTTTGAAGTCTGATACATTATTGTAAATAGTTAATCCATTGTCATACATCCAGTAAATTGCTTCCAAAAGCTCTGGATCTGTAGAAGGATCTATTCATCATACGAGAGTTCATAAATTATCAATTACAGTTTGAGAATCAATAACTCATGTTTTATTTTGTTCAATTCCAGCCATAGCATTCAAAGCTAATGTTTTCATCTGCTGGTTTTCCATGATAGATCTCATCCTGTAAACCATCAAAGCTATTTCATATCTTGTCACTTCGTGATCAAATTCATTTATGTTTTCTACATTAGTTAAACCAATTATTTTTCATTTATTATAATATTGTTCTCGCCAAGGAGTTTGTAATTCATAAGACATTTTTCACTCAATCATCCTAACTAATACTGCCATTGCTTGAGCTTTTGTTAAATTGTCTCTCGGCATATATTTTCAATTTGAACCTTGGAATAATCACCATTGACACACATTAGCAATATGTGCTGATAGAGTAGGATTAAATAAATTTGCATCTTCAAAAGTACAAGAGTTATTTTTTACTACTCATGTATCTAAACCAAATACATTGTATGCCTGTCATATTATTTTTGCTGCTTCTTCACGAGTCAAAATATCATACATCCTATAATCTCCAGAATTATTGTACATAGTTAATCAATTTGAATACATCCATGCCAAAGCCATTGCAAATTCATCTTCTGGATCAACATTTGCATTTCATGTAAGAGTGCTTATATCTCCAGTAGTTACAGTATTTCAAGTATTGTTGCTTCATGTATCTACATTTCAAGTATTGGCTGTACCAGTGTCTACATAACCAGAAACAGAAATTGTTTTTGTATCTGGATCGATTACAATTTCAGGTAAAACTTCTTCATCACCAGTGTTAACACTTCCAGAAGTTGTAGTAGAACTATCTCATGTATCTGCGAAAGCGTAGTTTAAAACTACGAAAGCAGAGAGTAATAAAGCAAATAACGACAAAAGATTTTTTCTTTTCATTTTTTTTATAAAATTAGATAAATATACAAAAATCTAGACATCATATACCTATATAATCAAGGTGATGGATATTTCAATATGAAATTTATTTAAAAAATAAATTTTATTCTTTTGTGAAAAACGACGAGCTGCGGCAGCCCATCGTTTCATGTAAACACCATTATAGGATACAAAACTCTTTTATTAGCTTGTCGATTTTCTCAATAATCTCCAGAGATTCATTGAAAATCGAAACATTATACCCTGCAGAATCTCGTATATACTCGAATTATTCCTTGCAGGTTCTTAACTTACCTTCCAGCCATCCTTCCTTGTCACCATATAATTTGAATTTTGCCAGATTTCCAGCAGATTCTTCGCACTCTTCAAAGGATTTCTTGGATGAAGCAAACATGGCTTCAAGTCCCTTATCAATAAGTGACTCATTTTTCAGCTCTTTGCCTACCAGAAAGACTTCTTTCCCATCTTCGAAACCAGTTACAGAATTAATCTGTCCGCTGATTCGAGATTTCTTGCTTTGGTCCTTCTCTCTTTCATAAAGCTTTGCAAGTTGATACTTGTTTCCTTTAAGTAAGATCTTAGAAAACACAGGCTCCTTTTTTGAAGTAGGGACTTTTCTGCTGTAAAGAATTGTGACCAACTTCGAAAAAGATAGCTTTTCAATAGCGAGTTTAGGATTTTTCAAAAAGGTTTTAATAAGAATTCTGTTTTGTTTTCCTTTTGGTGTTGTTTTTGGTTCTCTAGTAGGAGTTTTTCTCATACTCCCACTGATGTAGTGATTTTTTGCCATATTTTCAATTTTTTGTATTTGATGTATAATTATTTATTTTATATTACAAGTCAATAGAAAAATTTAATAAAATTTTCTGTTGAAAATTTATCAATCATGAGTATATAATTATTTTACCACCTAAAAAATTTCAAATGAAATTGATATTTGTCACTTGATGAGTAATTTCTGGTTTAGGTAAAGGAATCACAGCAGCATCAATTGGAAGATTGCTAAAGTCTGCTTGATACAAAGTTACAATGGGAAAAATGGACCCTTATCTGCAAATCGATGCGGGAACAATGTCTCCATACGAACATGGAGAGACTTTTGTCACAAATGATTGATTTGAGACAGATTTGGATTTGGGACATTATGAGAGATTTATTGATGAGGAATTGACTAGATTTTCTAGTACTACTACGTGACAAATATACCTTTCTGTGATGAAAAGAGAGAGGAGGTGAGATTACCTTGGAAAGACTGTCCAAGTAATTCCACATGTGACAAATGAAGTAAAGCGTAGGATTCAGAAAATAGCAAATTGAAGTGATGTGGCAATTATTGAAATTGGTGGTACGGTCTGAGATATTGAATGACCGCATTTCATAGAAACTATGAGACAACTCAGATACGAACTTGGAAAAGAAAATGTACTGTTTGTCCACGTGGCACCAATTGTCACAGTGACGACTTCTGGAGAAATGAAGACAAAAGCAATTCAGCATTCAATCATCAAACTTAGAGAGCTTGGAATCCAAGCAGATGTGCTTGTTTGTAGGACAAACCGTCCATTGGAAGATTGATTAAAGAAAAAGTTATCAATGTTTTGTGATATGGATGAAAACTGTATTATCGAAAATTTGGATCAAAACATTTATGAGCTTCCAATATCATTTCAAAACCAATGAATGGATAGTTTGATCATAAAAAGATTGTTTAATGAAGATAAAAAGTCTGACCTGACGGAATGGAAAAATCTTCTCCACAAACTTCAAAACCCACAAAGAGAAATCACAATAGGATTAGCATGAAAATATACACATTTGGATGACTCATACCTAAGTGTTGTCGAAGCACTAAAGCATGCTTGAGCATTTTATGATACCAAAGTAAATATTGAACGAATTGATACTGAAAAATATGAATCACAAGGACGAGAAGATAATTTGAGAAATTTATGTAATCAAAAAAATATCGCATGAATTATCGTTCCAGGTGGATTTGGAGATAGAGGAGTCGAATGAATGATAAATTTAGCAAATTTCTGTAGAGAAAAAAATATCCCATATCTCTGATTGTGTTTATGATTACAAGTTGCTACAATCGCTTTTGCAAGGTCTGTATGTCAGCTACCAAAAGCAAATAGTTGAGAATTTACTCCAAATAATGAATTCAATGTCGTTGATATTATGGAAAGTCAAAAAGCGATTACAAATAAGTGATGAACAATGCGTTTAGGATCTTATGATGCTATTTTGACTCCTGATACAAAAGTTCGACATTTATATAAAGAGTTCAATCAAATCGATTTAGCAAAAAATTTAGTGAAAGAGAGACACAGACACAGATTTGAAGTAAATCCAAAATTTCATGAAACTTTATCAGAGAATTGATTAGTATTCTCAGGAAAATCTCCAGATTGAAGTTTGGTAGAATTTATTGAATTACCAGAACACAAATATTTCGTAGCTACACAAGCACATCCAGAATTTAAATCAAGATTAAATAGACCTCATCCATTGTTCTTGGGTTTCATAAAGGCAAGCATAAATAACTAATATTGTAAAAATAAAATTACTTGAAAATTGATTGTGAAATCAATATAAGGAAAATAGTTTATCCCATATTTTTCAGAAAATGAGATTTTTGACCTGATTGAAACCTACTTGATATTCTTTGCATATATGAAATTATTTTGGTTCAATCCAATCTATGTTGAGATTGGCAAAAGAAAATCCAGATGCAGATTTTTTCTTATTTTTGGCAAATATGCATGGATTTACTCAAGTACATGACCCAGAAGCTATGAAAAATAATTCATATATGATTTTAAAAAGTTATATAGCTTGTGGAGCAGATCCAAAAAGATTTTTAATGTACAATCCTGCAGATGTCCCAGGTCATGCTCAATTAAATTGGATACTTTCCTGTATCACACATATGTGATTTATGGAGAGAATGCACTCTTACAAAGAAGCAGTAGATAAATGAATGTCCAAAGAAATTATGGTATGAGTATTTTGCTATCCAATTTTGATGGCAGCAGATATATTGCTTTATGATGCAGATTTTGTACCTTGCGGAAAAGATCAGAAGCAACATGTAGAATTTGCAAGAGATATAGCCGAAAAATTTAATAATAAATTTGGAGATACTTTCGTAGTACCACAACCATTGATAGATTCCAATGTTTGATTGATACCATGATTAGATGGTAGAAAAATGTCTAAATCATATAATAATACAATTTGATTACTTGATGACGCTGATACTGTATTGAAAAAGGTGAAAAAGATACCTACAGGTTCTCAGACAGTAGAGGAGTCAAAGAATCCAGATGAATGTAATATCTATAATTTGTGTAAATTATTCCTAACTCCAGAAGAAGATGCTGCACTTAGAGCTAGATATTTAGCATGATGACTTAGCTACAAAGAGGCAAAGGATTACTTATATGAAAAGATGATGGCATTTTTAACTCCAATTCAAGAAAAATACAACCAAATTTCAGATAGTGAAATCTCCGATATGCTTGCAAAAAATTTAGAGGAAGTAAGAGAACTTTCTGAAAAGAAGATGAAACAAGTTTACAAAACAATATGATTCTCATTATAAAATTTAATTTACAGAAAATAAAAAAGCCTCCATGATGGAGGCTTTTTTAGTATTTAAATTCCATTAATTCTGTGGATAATTTTGATTTTGTGGTTGTTGTGGTTGTTGTACAGGTTGTGTTGGTTGTTGTACAGGCTGTTGAACTGGTTGACTTGGTTGAACAGGCTGTGTATATTGTTGAGTAGGTTGCTGAACAGGTTGAGCCTGAACTGGTTGTTGAGACTGTTGTGCCTGTTGAACATATACTACTTTTTGTTTTGGTTTCTTGAATAATACAATGAGTAATAGAATAAATATCACTACTACAGCTAAAATCAGCCAAGGCATCTTGAAATATGTTGTACCAAAAGTCCGGCTCTTTGGCTCTAATCGTGCAGGATCTACATTCGCATTACTTATGTCATAAGAGAAATATGGCGTACCATTAATCGTAAAATCAATATCAAATTTTCAACCATAACTAGGCAAAGATCAGAGATTTAGTTCGAAATATTGAGATTTATTTGGAGCAAGTTGACCATCTGTTGCTTCAAATTCCTTATTGTATCAAAAAAATCAGTTTACAGTTCACTGTATATCAAAAGTATTCTCCATATATCAAATATTATTTACCCAAAAAGATAATATAAGATCTCAATTATCATCAAAATTTGTAGTTAATTCACTTACCGTAATCTCGTTTTTTATTCCATCAATAGCTCCAACAAAAAAATTCATGTAAAATCATTTTCTAATAATTATTTCTACTCAACTTTCTCATTCTTTTAACTGATTATCTGGATTGTTAACGTGATAAACAACACATCATTTTTGTTCTCATTGATAACCTAATGGGAATGTTATTTCAAATTCTTTAATCAAATAGTTATCTGCAGGAATAGTTATATCTCAAAGTTCTCACGATGTAATAAATCATTGAAAAATATCATCAGTATTACAAGTAATGTCTCACATATTATCAAATTCAGTAGATACAACTCATGCATTAATGGATATATCCTTATTTGATGGATTTACCCATATAACACACACTTTAAATGGTTCTCATTGTTGAACTCAAGCATTTAAAGATGTAGTAAAAGTTTCAATTCATTCATTACAAAATCAAAAATGTAAGTCACCGAGCCCTCAATCTTGAAGCTTTGGCATTCCAGATGAAGATTCAAGAGAATTGTTGGCTTTACTTATTCCTAAATCAGATTCATCAAGAATCTCTGAGCCATTGTTTAAATCAATATCTTCTATGTTTTCAACAATCATGCTAACTCCTGAACTACTTATTCATTCATTATTTTTAATTATGTTTGGCTCTGGCAATAAATCTCATAAGGTAACGAATGGAATTAATAAAATTGAAAGTATTATAAGAATCTTTTTCATAATTTATCAATTAAAAAGAATAAAACAATGTACTTCTATATTTTCCAGGGGAAAAAGCAAACAAAATCATAAAAAAAGTGGTAAAAAATTTGACAAATATTTTTTTCTGAATACAATTATATCAGATTAATTAATTAGCAATTAATTAAATGAAGGGAAACAGCTTAGCTATAGGATCATTAACATAATAAAATATAAAATCTGATATATTAAATTATCTAGGACATTTCAAAATTATTATCCTAATTTAAAGAAATTATGGATATTTTACATAATTAATTAAATAAATAATGAAAAAATGAATAAAAATTTGAGTAGCAATTTTTGTGGCTTTATGATTCATGGTTGCTTCATTAATTACTACAAATAATGATGTAAAAGCAGCAAATACTATCAAAATAACATTGCAAACATGATGAACAACTTCCTGTTCAGATTTAACTGATTATGAGTGGACAACATGAGCTAGTATCACTGCTCAAACGACTTCAGAATTAAGTAGAGACCTAACTTGTTCTTTTTATAAAACGACAGTAGAAACCGTGGCTCTAAAGTCAACTAATGTGGGTACTATTTCATCTTGAAATGTAAAATTAACAACAACATCATGTAGTTCTGTTGGATGAACAGCAACTTCATCTATGTGTAAAACAAACAGTGCAGTAAGCTTATCATGAGCAGTACAAATCATGAATAAGACAGCTGGTGTTGTCTGAAGTATGACACAAGCAGAAAAAATTAAAGTTAATATTCCTGCATGAACACCACAATGAGTTTACACAGGAACAATTCATATTACTATAAGTTAATCGAAATTCATTGAAAGGACAAAACTAAAAATTTTAAGTATAGACGTATACTTACAAAAACTAGATTTGTCCTAGATAATTTAATATATTAGTGATTATAAACTTAAATGAGGTTGATTTCCGACCTTTCAATACTATTATATATTTACATACATTATACTTTAACACATCATATGAAATTTTATCGCAAGTTTATAGTATCATTCTTATCATTAGTCATGTTTTTATGATGACTTTTTTGTATTGCACAAAATTATGCATTAATAACACTAACTATTCAATGACAAGGATTGATTATCTGAACTCCAGAGAATATAAACTTGTGAACATTGACTCTTTGAACACCAAAAGAGCTTACATTTGAAGATTTCTTTTGGATAGAGGATTTGAGAGGAAGTAAAGATGGACATTATACAAGTATCCAGTGATTAGTATATTGATGAGATGGAGAAATAATCAGCTGAGCTACGGTAGAATTTAGCACAAATAGTGGGGATTTTACGTTGATATGAGGTATCACTGAAGACGAGACTTTTGACCAAGATTTAATCAACTATACTGACATTACAGAACCAAAAATCTTGTTTTACAGAAACAATAATGATAGCCACATTTGATACGTAAATAGAATTTGATTCAAACCAAATATCAGGGTGACTGTACCAAGTGGATCAACAGGTCCATATACATTGAGGTTGTCATATACTTTGTACGATATGCCAGTGACTATCCAATAATATAAAATTTAAATATACAAAATAAAAATGGAAAACATCCAATCAATATCAGAAAAGCTTATACAAAAGATGATGAAAGTCGCGAAACAAACTAGAAGAAATGCTTTTCCGATTCGTTCGCTACACAAAGTTTGAGCTAGTGTCCTGACCACAGGTTGAACAGTAATTTGATGATGTAATGTAGAAAGCGTGATTAGTTGACTTTGAACTTGTGCGGAAAGATGCGCATTGGACAACTGCATTGCAAATTGAGAGTATGATATTGTAGCTGTTTGTACTGTGGATTCTAAATTCACCCCAACTTGTGGAGCATGTTTACAGTACATTACATTGTTTTCTCAAGTATTAGAAAGAGATATTTGGATTATAAATTGAGATATTAGATGACATTACAGAATAAATAAATTAAGTGAAATTTTCCCAGATTGATATAAAACGACAACTAATATAAATCAAATGAAAAAATTGATTAAAAAGAAAAAATAAAAAAAATAGAAAAAAGCTCCCATTGAGGAGCTTTTTTTTATTCTTGTACTCGTTCAACAAAGACATTGTAGTCATGTGCTAATTCTTTGTTAAACTTTATTTTTTTCTCGATATTGTTTATTGCATAAATCACGCTTGCGTGATTTTTTCATCCAAAATAATCTCAAACCTTTTCCAATGTCCGACCATAATACCTTTTTGCCAATAGCATCAAAATCTGCCTTGCCATCGTGATTTCTTGTCTTCTGCTATCTGATTTCAAATCGTTTACTGATAATCAATAGTATTCAGCGACCATTTCTACGATTTTTCCAAAGTTTTGTGCAGATTTCGTATTCATCTCTGCTATTTTGCTATCTTCTACATTATCTTTTGCAATATATCACAAAGTCCTCAAGCAATCATAAACATCATCTTCAGTTATATCAGTTCACATCAAGTTTTTTCTCGTCAAAAGAGTATTCAATGCTCATTCAAGTTCCCTTACATTATTTGTGATGTTTTTAGCGATAATTTCCAATAAATCATAATCTATTCTTTCTCATTTTGATTCCAATTTTGATTGCAAGATAGCAATTCTTGTTTCGAAATCAGGAGCTTTCAAATCCACTACGATTCCCTTTCCAAATCTACTTTTTAATCTTGGTTCGATATTTATCAATTCTTTTGGAGGGCGGTCTCAACTCAAAATAATCTGTTTTTGCTTTGATTCAAAATCATTGAAGATGTTGTGAAATACTTCTTGTGTCTTGTCTTTTCCAGACAAAAATTGTACATCATCAAGCAAAAGAGCATCTACTTCATTAAATTTTGCCAATAATGATGGCAAATTATTTTTTTTCAAAGATTCAACTATTTCATCAATTAGTTTGCTTGTAGGCAGATAAACTACCACCTTGTTTGGATCATCAGCCATGATTTTGTTTCCAATAGCTTGCATCAAGTGTGTCTTTCCTAGCCCCACATTTCCATACAAAAATAGGGGATTGTAAGCAGTTCATGGGTGATCTGCGACAGCTTTTGCGGCAGAAAAAGCAAAATTATTGTTTGCTCCAGCAACAAATGTATCAAAAGTGAATTTTGGATCAAACAAGATTCCAAAGTATTCAGACAATTTATTTTTTATCTTTGGTTCGATAGTTTTTGCTTTTTTATCTTCTTTTAGATTCAATAATTTTTTCAAATCAGGTACTAAATCTCATCAGTTTGCAAATGGTGTATATATCGCAAAATCTACGTCAAATTGTGGATTATACACAGTCTTGATGGACTCTTTTATCTGTTTTCCCAAAAACTTTTTGATTTGAGCCATAGCGATTTCATTTGAAACTCATACAAAAACTTTTTGTTCATGTTCATCTATATTCACAATTCACACATTTTTCAAAAATGCAAAAATCTTTTTTGTGTCACATTGGGTAGCTAAATTCAAAACTGCTTGCTCCCAAATTCAGCGCAAAAAGTCCTTTTTCTCTTTATCATATCATTCTACGATATCAATCAACATTCAAACAAAGGTTTTAGATAAAAGTTCGACCATAGTCTATTTTTTCGCCATTTTTTTTCAACAAAAGATTTGTTATTTTATTTTTTTTAGATATTCAATTACTTTCACGAGTATCTCTTTGTAGTTTTTGTGAGATAACAAATTTATAGCGGATTCAAAATTGGCCCATTTGTAGCCATTTAATTCTTCTTCTTGTATTTTTACAGCTTTATTTTCTACTTTTCCTACCCAAAATGTCACAGTTTTTCAAATATCATCCATTCATGGTCTATGAAAAATATAGTTTGTATCAAATGTTTTTTCTCAAACAATATTTACATCTTTTATCCCAACTTCTTCAAAAAATTCCCTTTTTGCAGCTTGCAATCAGTCTTCTCATTTTTCAGGATGTCATTTTGGATATCACCGAAAAGATCAATTATCAGATTTTTGATTTATCAAAAGAAATTCACGTTCTCAATTTGAATTGTCGAAAAATGCTATGATTCAATAAGAATGTTCATTTCTCATGATATTGTTTTATGATATAAAAAATATTTCATTTTTTATATGATTTTTTTTTAATAATACAACAATTTTTTAATAAAACATTAGAGACGCACAAAAAATAATATTGACAAAATAATAAAAATTATTAAAATATACGAGAACGCGCACTAAAAACAATCAATTAAAACGCTAGAAAAATGAGTGATATCAAAGTGACAAAAGTTCAGGTCACCAAACTTCTTAATTTAGGTGACCACGTAATTCAGCCAGGGACTTTCATTTACATTGGGAATGATGGTTCCATTAAACTTGAGAGTGGGGAAGTTGTGTTTCCACCGCTTCAAACCATACTCAAGGAGTATACGGATTACGGAGTTAATTCCACAAACACTTAAAAAGGGAAAGCTCAGCTTTCCCTTCATTTGTATATAAAAATTAAAATTTTTATTCCTTCACCAACTCTTTAAACATTCTACCTCTCTCCTCGAAATTTTTGAAAAAAGTATAGCTGGATGCTGCTGGAGAGAGTAGGCAAACACTTCATTTTTTCGTCACTTGTTTGGCTATTTCTACTGCTTGTGGCAAATTTTCTACTTTGTATGTTTTCTTGGTTATTCTTGGCAAGAGGTCGTGTCCTGTCTTTGGCAAACAGATTACATTTTTTACATCGCTATTATTTACGAAATCAATTAATCCAGAGTAGTCAATTCATCTGTCCATTCATCACAAGATTAGAGTATTTACATTTGGAATACTTTTTAAACTGTTAATTGTTGAAGCCGGTATCGTAGCAATAGAGTCGTTGTAGTAAGTCACTCAGTCAAATGTCCCAACTAATTCCATCCTATGTTCCAATGGCTGAAATTCAGCTATCACTTTCTTTGCTTTTTCAAAGTCCAATTTCAAAATATCACATACAACAAAAATGTTCATGATATTTCTCAAATTATGTTCTCAGAGGAGATTTCTCTTTTCATTTACATTATAAATTTCTTTTCAATTCAATACTACAAAATCTCATTGAACAAAAATATCTTTTCAAATAATAATTCTTTGACCAGTATTTACCCCCCCTCTTAAGGATGAGGTCAAGGGTTCGGACCCTACTTGCTCGTTTAATTTCTTTGTAATGGAGACAGTTTTTATTACTTGCTCATCGACGATAGCAAAATCTCATTCGGTTTGGTATTTGAAAATATTGAGTTTTGATTCATAGTATTCTTCCAGACTATTGTAATGATCCAAATGTTCGGGATATAGATTTAACAAAATTGCAATATGTGGAGAAGTCTTGATATATTGTAATTGATGAGAAGAACATTCTATCACGAGAGTGCTGTCATCATCAAAATTTTCGATTTGTTCAAAGATAGGGACTCAGATATTTCATAGCAAAAATGTATTTTCTTTTTGATTTTTGATTACTTGATAAAGTAGAGTAGTGGTCGTGCTTTTCCCTTTTGTCCCGGTGATTGCTATCACATTTTGCTTATCTACTTCCAAAAGTAATTCCAATTGAGAAGTGACATTTAGTCATTCAGTATTCATTCATTTAAATGAAATTCCAGGAGTTTTGATTATTAAATCAAATTGTTTCAATCTTTCAACACTGATTTTCTCAATCAAGATTTCTGTATTTTCATCATTGATTTCTCAGATTTGATTTTCATCCAAAATTGTCAATTTCTTGTCTGGGAAATGTTTTCTGACAAAATTATAGCTTGTTTTTCATTCTCTACCAAATCAGAGAATCAAGATATTTTCGTATTTATTCAGTATATTTAAAACTTTTTCTATCATGGTTTGCATAAATTAATCATAATTATTTTTTCCATCTTTTCAATGTTGGGAAAAGCTTGGTGCAATATTCTTTCATTTCTTCATTTGTCATACCAGCTTGAGCTCAATATTGAGAGCACATATCTATATATTCTTCCATGCTTACATCATCAATAAATTTCCCATTTTTGTAGCAATAAATACAGTAATCGTGGTTTGCTGTACCATCGGCATTAGTCCCAAATTGTTCAGGATTTACAAGTGGCATCCCACAGCTTTGGCAAATTGTTTGTTCCATAAATTAAGATTAAAGCTAAAACTAGTAATACTATTATCCAATTTATCTTTAAATACAATTCAAATATTTCACTTCTTTTAATTTGAAAAATATTATTTTTTTGCTAATATGAAATTAAATTTATCATTAAGCAATCCAAAATGACAGATTTGGCAACCAAAAAAAGTATCATAATTTATTTTTCTAGAGCTGGTGAAAATTATGAAGTAGGGGATATAGATAAATGAAATACAGAAGTAATAGCTGAATATATCCAAGAATTTTCTTGAGCTGATTTGTTTAAAGTGGAGAGAAAAATTCCATATTCACAAAATTATCATGAATGCTGTGCTGAAGCTCAAGCAGAATATGATAACAATGAAAGACCAGAATTAGTAAATACTTTGGAAAGTATCGATGATTATGAAGTTGTCTATATCTGAGGTCCAATTTTCCGATGAAGATTGCCACAGCCAATGCTAACACAATTAGAAAAATTGAATTGGGAATGAAAAATAGTTAGACCATTTGTGACTCATGAATGATCCGGATTGGGTAAGGTTGCCGAGCAACTAAAAGGTATTTGTATATGAGCAAAAATATTGGATTGATTAGCTATCCGTGGTTCATCTGTTTATCAAGCAAAATCTACCGTGGAAAATTGGTATAAACTACCATTGCTTTAGTGATGATGGTGATGGGCTCCTGCTTTCATATGCTCTAAATCACAATTTTCATTTTCACAGTGTTCATCCGGTAACTCAATTTCTATCGTAGAATGACAAATATTATGCTCTTGTAATTCTTCTTTTACTTTATGCTTAATTTCTTCACTATATTTTTTTGCAATTACATGTAATGTAGCAAAATTATTGAATCAATCAATACTCCTTACATGTATATGATGGACATCTTCGACTCATTTTACTTTTAAAATGTGTTTTTTTATTTCATCGATATCTATTCAAGCTGGGGTCTTTTCCAAAAATATATCAATCACTTTTTTTAGATTTTTTATCGCATGATATAGTATAAATATAGCGACGCAAATAGAAAGTATTGGGTCTATTATACTAATATCTGTAAATTTCATCAAAATTGATCATATCAAAACAACAATCCATCCGAGTACATCTTCCAACATGTGTAGATTTACTGATTTTTGATTCAACGAATCTCAATCTCTGGTAACATAACTTGCAATCAGATTTACTACAACTCAAAATATTGCAAAAAGAATCATTCAATTATAGTTAATTTCTACTGGATTTATAATTCTATTAATTGATTCGTAAATTACGAAAGCCGAACCAAACAAAAGGATTGATGTTGTGATTACGCTTCAAATTACTGAATATCTGATATATCAATATGTGTGATCTTTATCTGGTCATTTCTTGCTTTTTTTCTCCAAAAAATATGAGATTCAGATACTGATAGCATCTCACAAATCATGGATTGCATCAGATAAGATAGCGATACTTCCAGTAAAAATTCATCCAAAAAATTCAAAAATCGAAAATGAAATATTCAAAAGAAATGCTATCAAAATATTTTTTTCAGTTTTCATAAAAGTATAGGTTTAAGAAATATTACACACATACTATTATTAAATTTTAGAGAAAATACAATTGATAATCTATTAATGTCTTTACAATCCAGATTTAGAATCATTAACTTTTTTTTTAATTAGAATGTTTTCCATATATAGATTGTAAACTTCTTTTATATTTGATTCTCGATTTACATATAAGTCTTTTTTTGCATTTTGTGAAACTTTATTATATAGCTCTTTATCTTCTATTATTTCAATTATTTTATTAGCATATTCTTCAGGGTTGGCTCATGATAAAAATCAATTTACATTATCTGTAATAGTCGCAGCTGTAGCCGCTCATTTTAAAAATATTCATGGTGTATCTTGGGATGCTGCTTCAATTTGTACTATTGATGAAGCATCATATAATGATGGGAAAAGAAATAAATCTGCTCTTGCATAGTAATAAGCTAATTCTTGCCTATCAGAGCATCTTCAGCAAAGAATTATATTGTCATTAAGTCCCATTTTTTTTACATATCTTTTTAGTTTTCATTCATCTTCTCAATTTCAGACATATAACATTTTAAATTTTAATCATGGCCTTTTCCCTTTTAGAATTTTAATAGCATCAGCAATAAATAGGATATTTTTTAATGTATTTATCCTTCAAACAAATAAAAAAACTTTTTCTCAATCTCAAATATTGTATTTTTTATTTATGAAATTTCTTGCAAACTTTATATCTGGTACTGGTTGCATTTCTGTAGCATTATTCATGACTCTTGGCTTTTTTTTGTAGTTGTAATCTTCATGAAAAATACGAGCAACTTCACTATTTACAGCTCGACATTCATCACAGAGTTCAAAAAAATTAACTATTAAATTTTCATTTATGAAATTTGATAAAAATTTTGATTTTATTTCCTTTTGTAAATCTTGCTTAAATTGACTATGCATAGTTGCTATACATGGGATATTGTGATTTTGTGCATATTGCAGTCACATCCTTCAAATTGTAAATGGTGAATGTACATGGACAATATCCAATTTATATTTTTCTAATTTATTTCTAAATGATATATCTAATTGTGGTATAGGAAGTGCATAGTCAAAAAACGGAATCTGTAATGATGCACATCTAACAACTTTATATGGAAATTTCGTATCATCATAGTCTTTTCAAATATAGCGAGGTGCAAAAATAATTACATTTGCATATTTTGATAATTCTATTCAATAATTATGTACGACAGAAACGACACCATCTATCATAGGATAGAAAGAATCGTTAAAAAGTCATATTGTAATTTTTTTGTCCATGAAAATATGAATTAATAAATAGTTAATATAAACCCATTTATTTATGTATTTTTATATTTCAATACATTTACACAAATTTTGTGTAAAATAATTTTAGTTTAATATCTAATCTTAGGCTTTTTAAAAATTTGTTTGAATATTTATAGCTTTATCTTAATATACATTTAAATCTTTTTATTATTAACCACATAACAATGACAATTTATGATTATGAAGCCAAACAAAGAGATTGAAATCAGATTTCTTTGAATTCTTTTAAATGAAAAGTCTTGATTATTGTGAATACAGCTACATGATGTTGATTTACCCCTCAATATGAATGACTAGAAAATCTGTATAAAAAATATCATGATAAATGATTGGAAATTTTAGATTTTCCTTGTGATCAATTTGGACATCAAGCACCATGAAATGATGATGAAATTCATCAATTTTGCACAATGAAATACAACACAACATTTGATCAATTTTCAAAAATTGAAGTCAATGGAGATAATGAACATCCACTATATACTTATTTGAAATCTCAACAGCCAAATGAAAAAGTTCAATGATTGAAAAATAAAGCAGCTATGGTTGCTATAAAAGCTATTAGCTCTACATGCAAAAAAGATTGAGATATTGTTTGGAATTTTACCAAATTCTTGGTTGATAAAGATTGAAATGTAATAAAAAGATATGACCCAACTTTCAAACCAGAAGATATGGAAAATGAGATTATAGCTTTGTTATGATAGATTTATTGTATAATTTATAATATTATGAAAAAATGGATTAAAATAATTATCATAGTATGTTTCTTAATATTATTAGGATGATTCATCTATCGAGATCAAACACGTTGTTATGAAATTCAGAAACGTTGCAGTACAATATATGATTTGACAACAATAGAGAATTTAGAGGATGTAGATTTTTATCGCTGACTTAATGAGAAATGCCTTGGTAAGTGTTGAACGGCTAAGGTAAAATTAGAATTCAATAAACGATTATGTAGATATAAATATAAACAATATAAAGAAGATACTAAAGATAGGAGATATTTCAGACCAGATACTTATAATCCATGTCCAGAATTGTATACTCTTTGAGAGCTTAATGAGTTTATAAATGAGTAGGGGAGCTGTTTTTAGAGGTACAAATTATGCTGAATACGAAAAAGAATAAAAAACCTATCCTTTCTTCTCTCCTAAAACACACCACTTAACAAATGGAATGTGACGAAGTAATTCGTACAGTAGTGGCGATAAAGTGAAAACAGCTACTGTCAGGATCAGGTACATTGCCAATGGCGATAGTTGGGTGTACATTTTCATCATATATCCAAGTGAACCGATAACCAGATAATGAACTATATAGATTCCATAGCTTGAACGAGCCATATAATCTGCAAATTTATTTGTTTTGTCGAAACAAGCATTAAAGCATCACATTAGAGCAAGACATGATAACCAACCATAAAGGCAGCACAACCAGCCACTGAGATATTGAGGATCTGTATTATTTTGTCCCCAAGTGGTGATGATTAGTACGGCTCATGAAATGATAGCTCAAGCCAATAATGTGATCCATGCTTTTTTCACTTTTTCTTGTACTTCGTCATGTGAAAATACAAAGTATCCTAACAAGAAAATTATTCAGTAAAAGATTGGTTTGTATAGATTGAGCAATCCTGCAAATGGATTAGTTGTGTCCATGATGAGTGTCTTTTCTCCAATTCGGAATAGTACTCCCAATAAGATTATCACTGCAGTATTTGCTTTTCAGCATCGATTCCAGAATTTATCTTTGGCATCAAGTTTCCTTATTATGAGTAAAAGTAAGCAGAATATCCACAAAAGTTGGATAAACCGTAATGGTCAAATTCCACTAATAGCCCACATGATATATTTTGCAATTCCAGGTACTCCAGCAGTTAAGTCCATTCCTTGTGCAACGGATGAAATCTGAGTATTGAAATATCCTGTCATCCATTGAAATACTAATAGTCCAATTGTAGATGGCACGAGCAATTTACGAGTACGAGATTTAAACCACTCTTTACCAGAATATTTTTGTAATGAGTACCTGGCACTGATTCCAGCTAATAAAAAAAGTAGTGGCATGAACCGTGGATACAGTATGTACATTATCACATCTTGATATTGCTGTAATTCTGGAAAAGCTCCAAATCCACCTATACCACCAAAAACTCATTTATTATTGAAAAAATATATGACATGGTAGAGTAGTACAGATAATACAGTTACCCATCTTAAATTATCAATCCAATGTTTTCTCATTTTTGTTATTTAGAAAATAATTTGTCAGTTAAATCTTCTATAGCATCAGCCTTCAATAAAGCCATTCACTTTTCCTTGTCGCAAAGTACGATAATAGAGTCTCAAGGTTTAATATCAAACATCTCTCTGGCCTCTTTTGGGATTACGATCTGTCATCTTTCTCAAACTCTGCTTATTCAGACAAATTTCTCGTTTTTTTTGCTGTTTTTCATTTTTTTATAAAATCATATAAATCATATTTTTCATATCTATCATATTTATAGAAAATAAAAAAGCAATAGATTTTATTAGAACCTATTGCCTTGAATTTTTATTTAAATAGATATTCTATATCTAATTATTTAATTATCACCAGACACTAGCTACACAAAAGATTAATCACATAACAATCGCAGCAATTCATACAATCTTATATCAATTTCTTTTTGCATCAATAAACTCATTTGGATTTTCTGGATTATACAACAAATCATGGGTGTCTCACACTTTAAATTCGGTTTTACTTGGAGATGATATTCAAATTGGTCAAGAATATTCTTTTCCATTAACGGTGAAAGAATATATTGGTTTGTAAGTTACTCTAGATCCGTCATGATTTTCTTCAATTTTTGAAATTTTTCAAACAACAGGTCGAGTGCAAACTTCCACTAAATGTTTTCACCTACGAAGAGTATATATTCATACAATAATAAATATTATTCAGAAAGTTGGTATTATAAATTTTTCATCAATTTTCATTATAATTATAATCAGTAATTAAAAGAGTTTATAGAAAATTAATGATTTAAATGTTTTCCTACAGAGAATCTATCCATTTTTGAACTTCTTCTTTAGATGCACCTTGAGCAAATCTTTTGCTTCAGATGATATTTAATCCATGTCCTCTTAATTCATTTTCACTTGTTCCGATTCCAGAAGATCATGAAGTACAGAAAAGCACTATTTCTTTACCAGAGAAATCATATTTTTCAATCAGAGTTAATATGATTTTTGGATTGGTTCACCACCAAATAGGGTATCAGATATAAATTCTATCATATCCATCCAAAGAAAACTCTGTAGCTATTTCAGGTCTTGCATCTGGATCATTTTGTTCGTTGTTCGCTCTAGTACCATTTGTATTATAATCTAAATCTTCAGCTGTATAAGGAATTTCAGGAATAAGCTCATTTAAATCTGAACCTTCAATTTCAGAAATATATGTAGCGATTTGTTTAGTGTGTCCAGTTGGAGAGAAAACTATTACCAAAGATTTTTCTCACTCTTTATCATTCACATTGGCAGTAAACAATTCTTCCAATGTATCAATACTAACTGCATTGTAATAGTGAGTTCCAGCTGCTCAATCTATACCATCGAGTTCTCATTTGAAAGAAACCTGATCTCCGTAAATCATTTTGTGTGGATCAACATAATTTTGCCATAATTCTTGATCTATAAAGATAACATCAGCATGATCTTCATATTCTCATCTCAAAACTAATTGTCATGCTTCAAGCTGTTCATCAAATCAATTTTCTGGTCACATAATAGTATAAGTCTGAGCTTCTTCAGATTTATCCATATCTGCTTGATTAATCGGTTCTAATTCTAAATCAACATTTTCCTTGCTATAGACTTTACATGTAAAGCTATAATCAACTCCTTCATATCTTACACTTCATGTGTAGATATAAGCTCAATCTAATTTAGTTGCATTTGGCATACTAACATTTTCAAGATATTCTCACAATTCTTGTCTTAGTTTATCTCCACAGTAAACAGAATTTTGTTTAATTTTGTTTTCATTGTGGATAAATAGTCATGCACATACGATTCATGCAATCAAAATAAGTGCCAAAATGCATCGTAAAACTTTTTTTCGTGTTTTCATTTAGATAATAAGTTAAAAGATAAAAATTATTTCAGTAATGAAAATACCAAAGTTACATCTCAATCTCATAGAATTTCTTTCAATTCACCTTTAGATGTCATTTGAATTTTTCATAGTTTAGTATACGACCATGAATTACTTTCATAGAATAATGAAATCTGATTTCATTGATACAAAACTAAATCTCCAGGTTCAGTTGTGATTTGTTTATCTGCTCTAGGTAAATCAAATCCTAAGTTTCCTACTTTTTCAAATCATCAATATTCACGTGCATTTACTACCACATCTCATTCATGTAGTTTCTCAATCAAAGCTCTCGTGGCTGAATTCTCTTCTAATGTAACATCAAAAGTTTTATCTCATATTTTTAGATTTATAACATTGTCTGTATTCATATTTTTATCTTCAACAACTAAAATATTTTCTTCACCATCTCATGATATGATTTCTGGTGAATTTTCTTCAGGCGCTTCAATTAATTGAGGCTCTTCAATGATATCTCAATAAATCATATCAGAAACCTCTAATTTTTCAGAATTATATTTCAGTTCACCATTTTCAAACATTTTATTATATTCTACTATTTTATCTTTATCAAACATTGGCTCACTACTTATTCATTCTTTCATAATTACATTATTACGATAAGTGAACCAATAATAAATATCGGGTTCTTTCTTAAATTCTACCAGAATTCTCCATTCATTGTATCATAATAGTTTATTCAAAAATGAATGTTTCAAATCAACTTGCTCAATATCTTCATCTGTGTATCCATAAGTTTCTAGATATGAATAGGTTTTATCTTGTATGATATGTCATTGAATCATGCAATAACCACAGGATATTACGACAATTCATACAATCGCACAAAAAATATATAATCAGATTTTTTTCATAGTTTTGATAAAAAATAAACTTACATTAAAATTAATTAAATCCGATAAAATCACAAGAAAATTTTTTAAGAAAACAGGATATTTCTATCCTGCTCCTCTGATTTCTTTATAATCAATATTAATATGCGAATTGATAATTAACTGACATACCTTCGCTTTCAACTGTAGCAGCAACGAAATTCAAAGTTTCAGGATCGTTTATGTATAATACATTTCCTGTTGTATCATTATCAAAAGTTACATCAAAGTTTGTATAAATCATACCATCTTCAATTGCAGAGCTAAGCAAAGTCTGTTCTTTAATTGGAGCAAAATCAGGAGTGATATTAACTAAGTTGTGTGGTGTATCTTCGTGGTATAGATTTTCTTTGTCAGTTGTTTCTTCTGTAGCTAAATCAACTATTGTATAAGTGCTTGATGTAGGGAAACTCATTTCAGCAATTCCTTCCAAATCTTCATAAGTTAATGATTCTATATTATCATAACTAAACTGATAGTTAGTTGTAATATCTCCATCTTCAACTGAAGCAGCTACGAAATCTAATGTTTCAGGGTTCACAATATATAATACATCGATTTGTCTTTCATCATCTAAAGTAGCTTTAACCATAGTATAAATCATTCCATCTTCGATTCCTGAGCTAGTTACTTCTCTATCAACCATTTTTGTATTTTCTGGAGTTAGATAACCAAGTTCCATTCTGTTGTAAATGTGTTTTCCACTACCTTCACTTTCATTTGTAGCCATGTTAAATTTTGTGAATGTGTAAGATTTAGGAAAATGATTTTCAATAAGACCGATTAATTCACCAAGATCTAGAGATTCTTTTTGAGTTGTCTCAACTACAGGAGTTTCATCAACGTTTTCCTCGTTAATGTTTTCAGTTTTGTTACATCCAGTCAAAACTAAAGTTCATACAGCTAATACTGCAATAAGTGACAATACTTTTTTCATAATAAAAATATTTAAAAAATAAAAATGCTGGTTCATATATAGATATTTACCTTTTATATTCAATAAGGAAAATAGGATAATTTAACATATAAGTAATCCAATTATGAGAGCATGTACAGGGTAGAATAATGTATATACAATTCTAAACCATTTTTTGTGATATCATAATTTTCCATTTGAAAAACTTAGAATCAAGGCGGCTAAAGCGTGTCATCCAATCCATGGTAAATATTTCGTTACTTGTTGCATCCATGCTGCCCCATCTCCAAATCCACTTCTCACCCAAAAGTAAATAGGCAAATAAATCGCGAAAATTCCAAGCAAGACTCAGAAACGTTGAATCCAATTTCGTTTATTTTCAGTTTTCTCTTCGTTTCTTGCATATCTAAGATATCGATAAAAGGCAATAATAAGTAGTGGTCATACAAAATTAAAATTGGCAGCCATTTTATAGTTTGTAAATCCTATCAATAAATATGCACACATAAGTACAAAAACATACTTTCGCTGAATTTTATCAGATTTCTTTTCATTTATTGGCAATAATAATTCAGTAATCGTCATTCACAAAAATCATAGTAGGAGAGTAATCATAACGCTTTGTGCTTCCATAAAACTACTAAGAACTTCAGGTCAAAATTCCAATAAATCATAACAAGGTTCTGATATGACTGCCAATAATATTAATGTTGAAACATATTTTAATAATCTTCTTTTTTCCCTAAAAACAAAGAAGAAAGCTTCAGCCAAAAGAAATGCATAACAAGGGAAAGCTATTCTTCCAATCCACGTTAGAAGCATTGGATTATCAATAAAATTCCAACCAATATGGTCAGTAAGCATAGTTACCATTGCTATAATACGTAGTACGAATCCAGTCATAGATTATTTTGGTAAGCCTTAAAAGTTTGTTTAGACTCTCTCATTATAATAATCTGAAAATAAATTAAAATAAAAAACACCCCCAACCGAAGCTGGAAGGGGGGGTGGTTAATAGTTAGATGAATTGGTTTGTAGAGCTGTAAGACGATAGCTAGTTGAAATCTCCTTTGTAGAGAACCGGTTTATTGTCCCGGTTTAAGTATGGAGTGATGCTATCACTTGGGTATTGCTTGATGTATTGGACTCGAGTTTCTCTATCTACATAGACAGAATAAAAGCGTAGATTGTTATTCGTATTGTCTTCGTTCATGTGATAGAAGCGATTTGGTTTTTTAGTGTCTCGATCTACGGTTTTATTTGTCCTAAAGTCTCCAGTGTAGAGAATTGGATTACCATCTGAGTCTATAAATTTGGCAGGGGCTTCAAAGGTGGATAGGCATAGATATTGAACACGAGTTTCTCTGTCAACATAAATATCAAATAAATAACCCCAGTTACTTGGCATATTGTAGCATGGTATGCGGTAGTATAATTCTGGGAAGTCATAGATTTGAAGATCTCCTAACCAAAGAAGAAAGAACAATATCCCGGGGAAAGCTCCAAACATAATAGCAATAACAATTATCATAGGCTTATTTTTTTATTTGTTTTTTCTATTGTATTTATACATAAATCTGACATAAAAATCAAGAGATTGTCATGAAATTTTAATTTGTCAATTCGCGCAATATCAATAATGATTTATGAAAACTAATCTCATTTTTGACAAAAAAGACAGCTTATTGACATTTGTCAAAATGTGTCATAAAAATTTGCTTTTAAAAAATTAATGATTAAACTAATAAGTGTGTGGTAGAACCTTATAGAAAAAGACTGTCTTGGTAGGGCAGTCTTTTTTTGCTATTTACATTCATTATAAAATATGTATACTATAAGTAAGAAAACAAAACATTGTACATATGTCAAAGTTAATAATAACAAAAGAATCAAGGATCTGGGGCGATGGTGCTCATCGTGAAGATGGTCACTTCGATCCAATCGCTTTAACTCTGGAAGATGCTATTGAAGTATGTCTTTCTCAAGGGAATCCAGAAAGTGATATCTCTGTCGTCAAAAACGACGAAAGGCGTACTCTAATAATTCGACTCAGATATAAGGACAGAAAACTCATGAACTCATCAAAACCACTGACGGATGAACTTAAGAAAATTAAAGTTAAGTTCTGGTGTTCAAGTGGAGATGGGGTATATATGGGATTTAACCTCTTCCAAGTCAATGATGATTTGGAAGAATTGGTAAACTATGTCTCGATTGAAGAATTAGAATCGATGTATCAACAGAGTTAACACAACCTTATTGGGGTAACATCGAAAGACACGGACGGACAATCCGTGCCTTTTTATTTTGGTTTACTATTATTCATCCTTCTTCCACCTCTTCAAAGTTGGGAAAAGTTTCGTGCAATATTCTCTCATCTCTTCATTAGTCATTCAGGCTTGAGCTCAATACTGACTACACATATCAATATATTCTTCCATACTTACATCATCAATAAATTTCCCATTTTTGTAGCAGTAAATGCAGTAATCGTGATTTACACTTCCATCGGCATTCGTACCGAATTGTTCAGGTTTCTCAATAGGCATTCCGCAGCTCTGACAAATAGTCTTTTCCATAATAGCAAAATTAAAGAATAAAATAAATCAGATTTTTATTTAATTATCCTAATAATTTTTGGATTTCTTCTTCCATATCTCATGGCACATAAGTTGGACTATATCTATTCACTACATTTCAGTCTTTATCCACCAAAAATTTAGTGAAATTCCAAATTATATCTCATTTATTTTTACAAGTTGAGCTCATTTGTTTTACTCACAGCATTATAGTTTTATTTTTCAATCCTTTAATCTCATCATCAGATTTTTGCTGTTTCAAATATGTGAATAGGGGACTTTCATTTTCTCAGTTAACTTCAATTTTAGAAAACTGATCAAAAGTCGTATTGTACTTCATCGTACAGAATTGATGGATTTCATCATCATTTCATGGAGCTTGATGCCCAAACTGATCACAAGGAAAATCCAAAATTTCCAATCATTTTTCGTGATATTTCTTGTAAAGATTTTCTAATCATTCATACTGTGGAGTAAATCCGCATCACGTAGCGGTATTTACAATTATCAAAACTTTTCATTTGAATTCTTCCATTTTTACAGAACTTCAATCTCTTTTGATAATTTCGTAATCATAAATAGTCATTTTTTTAATAATTAACTGATAAAATATTTCCATTAGTTTTAATTATAGGTTCTTTGTTCAATTTTAATGCTAAAATGTTTACGGCATTGATAACTTTTTTTGGAAAATTTTCACTTAAAAACATATCGTTAAAATCTGGAATGTCGTTGGTGATAATATCTATACCAAAGTTTTTTTCATCAAAAATAAAATCAATTCTATTTATATCTTCATAACAGTAATATCTGAATTTCTCTCTATAATTATCTTCTAATCTATCTTTTGAAAAATCCATTTTATCACAAAATTGAACTAATATCCAGAAAAGTGGGTTATTAACATCACATACATTATCGTGATTTTCTATGGCTTCCAAAATATCATTATAATATTTCAAATCTTTCAATTCGTTCTCAAAATGAGTAATCGTGAATAATTTAGCTTTTTTTCAATGTTCTTCTCTACCATCTACTTGTCCTATATCGTGAAGTGCACAAGCAATAAGTAGAGAATCTTTTTCTTCTCAAGTGATATTCAACTTATCACATAGTTTATCCATAATATTGCATACATTTTTAACATGTTTCAGTCCATGATTAAAAGGATATGGATTAATCGCATCAATTTTATTATAATTTTCAATTACCTTATCATTATTTAGAATATCAATATAACTGAATTTAGAAGTTTTCATATTGTTAGTCCATGCAATGTAAATCTATTATTTTAACAGCTTTTCCAAAGCATTAGCATTCAATATCGTATTGGAAATGAATTCTCATTTGTAGAAATTTGCCCAATTATTGAAAATACACGGAGCATTCTTAGCTTTTTCTAAACTATCAATTTTGATAAAATTCAGATTTATTTTCTTCTCCTTTGCATAATCAGATAATTCTTGGACTTCATATTCTACATAAGGACATTCATTAGTATAATAGATAGTAAAATCCTGACTATCTATCTTCATTTTC